>ERZ791571.315-NODE-315-length-40314-cov-30.675451_pt1 | contig 40314 bp, 20 predicted proteins | sample MGYA00509972_ERZ791571 | MGnify/ENA primary metagenome ERZ791571 (study PRJEB30046, sample SAMN00791936) | human gut metagenome | study: EMG produced TPA metagenomics assembly of the A metagenome-wide association study of gut microbiota in type 2... | reverse complement strand
AGCCCAATGTCCGGCGAAGTCATCCGTGCAAAGTTGGTTTTCCGGGTCCTGTCCAGACTAAGTTTTTTTTAGTTATTTAGTTTATTATCAGATATGTATAGCTAACATGTCTTGTTTCTGTGTTGTAATTAGTTGGTTTTTCGAGTGTTTTTGTAGTCTATAAAAATGATTTATTTCTAGGATTTGGGGTATCCCAGATTGTTTCAACAAATTCTAATTTTAGAATAAAATATCAACAGTTCATGCATGATAAAGAAATAATATATCCCCAAATGTAGTTTCAGGGATCAAATAAGATGGAATAAAGACATGATATATTAGTGGCGGTTTAAAACAGACTAAAATGATTCCATCCATTCACTTGACCGACAGATGTTTTTATATCCTTATCTCCATTATAAATCGCGAAACATTGTTCCGTTGGAGTATTAGATAGTTTAGCCCATTTTGAAATACCTTTAAAGAAATCCGGTGAATAAGTTGCTCCTGATTTGATTTCATAGGCATACTGTTTCCCGCCAACCATTCTTAATAAGTCAACCTCATTGCCAGTACTATCACGCCAAAATGATAATCCCGGTTCAACACCTCTATTATAGGATTCTTTTACAAATTCATTGATGACAAGATTTTCAAACAATCCTCCACGTAAAAAATGAGTAGTTATTTGTTCTGCATTTTGTATGTCAAGTAAAGAACAGGCTAGCCCTGTATCATAAAAATATAACTTAGGAGTTTTTACCAATCGTTTGGCATAATTGTTATAATCAGGTTTCAGTAAATAACAGATATAACTTGCTTCTAATATAGATAACCAGTTAGTAGCTGCTGTGACAGAAATTCCACATTCATTTGCTAATGATGAAAGATTTAATAATTGCCCTATGCGACCTGCACATAATTTGAGGAATTTAATAAATTTACTTAGATCCCCAATATTACGTAATAATCTCACATCTCTTTCTACATATGTTTGTATATAGAAAGGATAATAATCATCCGGATTTATAGCTTTATCATAAATACGTGGATAAGCTCCCTTAAAAACTTCTTCATTTACACTGGATGGCAATATTTCTCCTTTTTCCATTTCATAATGCGAAAACGGTAGTAGCTTGAGTACTGCCGTACGTCCAGCTAATGATTGATTCACACTTTCCATTAATAAGAAGTTATGAGATCCGGCCAGCATATACATACCTTCTTTATTCTCTTTATCGGTATGCGTTTGGATATAAGAGAAAAGTGACGGAACTCTTTGAACTTCATCGATAATTGTTTTATCCGAGTAGGTGGAAAGAAATCCTCTCGGATCATCTGTAGCAAATAGTCTCATATCAGGATCTTCCAAAGACACATACTCATAGTCCTGAAAGGAATTCCTCAATAATGTTGATTTTCCAGATTGTCTAGGTCCTGTCAATGTAACAATCGGATATTTATTTGCCATTTCAATTAGCTTGGATTTCAGTATTCGTTCTATCATTGCTGCTCTTATTTTACTGTTTGCAAATTTAATCTTTAAAAGTGAATTTGCAAAACTTCTCTGTTTTTTAATTTAAAGTTCTCTATTTATATTAGATTATATTAGATCTTTTATAATCATATCTGCAGCATACTATAAGTAATTATAATTTAAGCAGCCTGTCATTGAGCTGGATTTAAACAATGGCAAGCTGCTTATTATTTATCTTATATTCAATAATATACCTTCTATCTGTTCTACGGAGCGTATCAAAGCTATTTTAGCATCAAAGAATTTCTTAAAAACAAGAACTTACATTCAACAACTGATTCGCATGAATAATTAAGGTTGCATTGCTTCATTTTAAACAGTGATGCTTATGACTAATTATTTTCTAGTGCTGTATTCAATCGGAGAACACCTTCCAAAAGAGAAGCTCCACTTGCTTGTGCGCCCATAGAAGCAATATTTCCAGTAAATATGGATCCCCAATAATAGTTACAATACATTTCCGGATAAGTTCCACGAGTCAAGTTTGCGCTCAACGTTTCTGCATTTTTTCGCAGGAAAAGAATCAGATTCTGCCTAAGTGTACTATTAGCAGCTTCATCCAATGCCAAATTGACTATATAAGGAATCAAAACTGCTTTAAAGATGCTTTGGTCCATAGACGGACCTTCATTACGCAAAATGCCATTAGTTAAGCACCTATCACTGGTTGTGACATAGCTAATAACTTTTTCTGCACATGTCAGATAATATTTTTCATTTGTAATATGATACAATTGCCTACTTGCTTCTCCATACGTACCTTGCGTATAGGTTAAAGGAGGTTCCTCTATTCTACCATCTCCCAATGTTAAGTAATTATTATCGTAGGCAAATTTATGAAGTATTTTAGCATCTGATAAATACTTATCTTCATTGTATTTTTTATACAATTTGGTAGCCATCAAAGCACCGGGAGCATTGGTACATATATTCCGGCTTCGCCCATTAGAATTATTTTCATTATTCCAAGGAAGTCCAGTTCCTTTATCATCTGTCCATTTTCGTGTAATAATGTAAGTGTCATACAACCTCTTGGCTGTATCGGCAAACTTATTATCGTCTAACACTTCTGACATTCGCAATAAAGTCAGACCAATCCAACACATATCATCAGTATATGGATTTGAAAAGCCTGTAGGATCGTTGTTGTCGTGATGATAATTATTTCCATGATTTTGAAACCATCTTTCAAAATATTCTTTATATGTCGCAGCCAATATAGGATTATTATCTTTGATACGTTCATAAGAATACAATACCACATCAATAGCATGAGCCTGTTGCCAATAAATATAAGTATTAGCCGAATTTCCAGATATATTTTGGGGGGATACCCAAAACGTTCCTTTCGTTTTATCCATAAACTGTTCAATAAGTACATACGTACAACTATCTGCCAAAGGTACTCCCTTATTCGATGGAATAGCAGTAATGGTAACTCTTTCTGATTTTCTTCCGTAGTTATCCACCACAACAACAGATATGAAATAAGGCTCTGCGGATGTCAACCGGAGTAAATACCCTTCTCCTTTCTGAATCGTATTCACTCTTTTTTCGTCATTGGAACCTTTCTGCTTATAATAGATCTCTACCCCTAGCATATTGGTCACAGTAATCGGATTCGTCCATGTTAGATAAAGTTCATTGGGATTTTGTGTAATCTTAGCCTTCAAATTCGTCACTGGTGTAATAGTTATTTGCGAAGTATCGGTGCTACCCTCTATTGTATTGGTATCCTGTTCATTTGTTTCCCCACAGGCAATACATGAAAATATAAAAATTAAAAACAATACATATTTATTCATTGCGATTAATAATAAACGACTGAAATGCTATGGATATTTACAAATATCCATAGCATTTACAATCCCCATTTATAGTTTATTTATTCTTTGACCAACCTTTAATTTCCTTCTTCCCATTCGATAGCTTGGTCTTCATCCGGAATTTGAGTATTGATTTGACGTTCTAATGTCAACGAACCCATTACATGAAATTCAGTTTCGACACCGGGAATCGTTATATAGTCTTTGAACGTATAGTTGATATTATTGATAATAATGGTTCGGTGCATTAAGTAGGGACGGATAGCGTCCATTGACTCCGTGATACTGTAAGAAGCAGTGATCTCATTATTAAAATCATCTTTACCGAGCGCAAACTGCATTTTATTATTTGGATCTGCCGGAGAAAGCGTTACTGTTCCATTATTGTTGAATTTTGCTTTAATCCGATACCCTTTCCTGTCTTGACGAGTTTCATCAAATAAACCTGCATAGAAGAATAACGTTTCATCGTCAACTACATACATCATGACATAATTTTTCACGTATGGTGCATCTGTTTCTGAACCATTCAAATATGTTTTGTAATTTACAGCACTATAATTTCCTGAATAATCATTGAATGGCATCACACGAAGCAATGCCTTCCGATAGTGCTTTCGATAGTTTGGGGTATAGTTTCCATCAGGTGATTCTTCGATAGTCAATGGTAATACCCATTTGTCTGATAAGTCGATGCCCTCCATTGAAAAGTCGATAGGCATTAATGCTACATCTTGCCCGGCATTGATCTGCACCGTTTCTGAATGAGAGTAGAATTTTTTTGGCAATACTTGATAGTACAAGTCGGTACGATTATTGAAGCGTTCTTGGTTTAGTACTTTTAAGGTATCTGTATCCAAACCAACATGTACTGTAATGTTACGTTCATTGGTGGTAGATCCGCTCACAATGATTGGTAACTGAAATGTCGTCTTTTCATTACCAGATCTATAGCGTACATTGATTCGAGACACACCATCACTGTTAATGGGAGCTTTAAATGATATATAATGTGTAAACTGTTCATTTTCCCATTCATCATTGCACGAACTACATAAGCCGGCTATGGGTAACAGATATAATAAGATATTTTTCAGTTTCATATTCTAGTTTTTTTAGATTAATCATTGTAGGTCCATCCCGGGTTTTGGGTCAGAAGTTTATTTCGTTTCAGTTCACTGTGCTTGATGGGCCAAAAATACATTTTCGGTGAGAAAGTAGCAGAAAGATTTGATATAGGAACCGGTGTGTGGAACAGGTCTTTATTGGCATTACTCATAAATGTATAACAACCGTAAACAGGCATTGCTTCCTCTACTTCCGCATCTTTCCAGCGTCGAAGATCATAGTAGCGTTTTCCTTCAGCAAAGAGCTCAATCTGACGTTCGCGTTTTAGTTTGATGCGAAATTTAATCGGGTTACTATATGTATCTGCATCATAATCGGGCACCCCGGCACGCATGCGTATTGGTTTTATACCTGTACGCATATCTTCTACGTTGCGGCTGATTGTGTAAGTGATGGAGCCATCCCAAGAAGGAACTTCATAACTAGCAGTCAATTCATTCAAAGCTTCTGCATACATCAGCAGGATATCAGCATATCGAATAGCTGGTTCATCTTTATCTTTTACCTTGGCTGCATCGCTATTATAATAGGTATCATCAGGATGCACATACTTAGCTACCCCAATGCCGGTGCGCAACCAGAACATACTATTTGCATAACCATTTCCATCTCCGCGATAATAGAATACTTGTTGATCTTGATTCTGAACTTCTGGTTCATTACCTAGATGCCAGTACATACCATTATAAGCAATGGACGCATAGAAACGTGGTTCACGTTCAGCATATTGCAAAGATACTCCATTTGGAAGCGGTTTGTGATCTGTATTATTTGTTGTATAACCAGTTGCGCGAGGGCGAGTATCTATGCGTCCTTGATAAGCTGGAGTACCTGCATATTCAGAGTTCATTCCCGGACAGTCAGTACCATCGCTCATATAATAGGCATCTACCTGTTTCATGGTGGCGCCGTGCGTATTCCATCCTTTAGCTACAGTGGGCAATTGATGAATGACCATATCTTTGATGCGTTCACCGGAAATATTTTTTCCACGAGTAAAAATCAATTCAGGATTGTCCATAGCAGTTACCTGTCCGTTGAATAGAGAACGATAAGATTCGAACGGATCAATATTCTGCCAACCTTCTGGAAAATTTTTATAACTATATTCCGGGTGAATCGGAGGAGCGATGGTAGCAGGAAAAGCAATAGAATGAGTCGACCGGAAATCGGCTGTATAAATATGGTAAACGCCTAGTCCCATCACATCTTTGCAAGCAGCTGCTGCTTTAGCCCATTTACTGTTGTCGTATACAGGATTTAATAAACGTTTCCCGTCACGGTTGGTCATTTGCTGTGCATACGCATCATCGTTGCCATTCATTAGCGGACTTGCAGCATAAAGCATTGCCAAAGCACGGGTAGCTAAGGCGGCACCGCGAGTAGGACGGGTAATGGAAAGCTGGTCTCTTTTCAAAGGTAAACCCTGTGCTGCCAAGACCATCTCTTTAGCGATATAATCTACACATTCATCGTATGTATTGCGGGGAAGTTCCAAATCTTCGTATGACTGATTGTAATCAAAACCCTCATCTGGAACCAGTGGAATAGGACCATACTTCCGGAGTAACAACCAATAGTAATAGGCACGAACAAAGCGGGCTTGTGCTTTGAGGTCAATGATTTCCTCCGCACTATGCTCAATGCTCATATCTGCATACTGGATGAAAATAGAAGCCTGTCGAATACCATTATAACAACGGTTCCAAGTATCTTGGAAAGTGTTTTCATCGTATGCTCCTTCACGGAATTTATTATAAGATAAAGCACCGCCTTTGGTTGCATCCACTGTAACATCATCATCGCCATAATACATGCAATCATCAAACACAAAAGGTGTATTACGTTTACTTGCAACATCACAACATTGTCCCAACAAATAGGTATACGCCTGTGCCAACCATTGTTCTGTTTTTTTATAGTCGGTAAAAACTTTATCAATTGTTTCTCTATCCTCAAAAATGTAATCAGAATCCAAATAATCGGAACAAGAAGTGGAACTGATCGCAAAAATTGCGACTAATAGTATATATATTTTTTTCATATCATTAATCATTTATAAGTTAACGCTCAAACCTAACGTTACGGATTTGGACAATGGATATTTCTCTCCATTATTGCTACACATCTCCGGGTCCCAGAGTTTGAAACTAGACCATGTAAGTAAATTGGTTCCAGTCAAGAAAATACGTACATTATTAAAATGTATTTTGTTAACCAGTGCTTTGGGAAGTGTGTAGCCAATATCAACCGTTTTCAGACGTACGTAGGAACCGTCACGCAACCAGTAAGTAGAGTTGCGGTAGTTATTAGTATAAGCATAAATCGTTGTATTTCCATTTCCTTGGTCTGTGTAACTTAGGCGGGGGAAAGTAGCATTGGGATCCTCGTTGGCTGCAATACCTAATTTCTCGGCAGTATCCGCATCTACCCAGCGATTATCCAAAGTTCCTTTAATAATATTACCCCATTGCCCTTCGCTGAAAGCTCTGATACATTTCCCGGACAAGAAAAACTGCGACTTGCCCGCGCCTTGAAAATGCAAATTGACATCAAGTCCTTTCCATTTAACAGAAAGTCCAAGACCATAAATCAGATTCGGACGATTAGTAGCTCCTACTGCTACAATATCGTTGTCATCCACTACACCATCACCATTTACATCTTTGTATTTAATATCACCGGGCATTACAGGACCATACTTTTGAGTAGGACTATTGCGAATATCATCGTAATCCTTGAACAGTCCTAATGCAATCAATCCTTTATTCTGGTTCACTCGATAGCCCTTTTGCATTTGATAGGGATATACATTGTTAGCTTCGTCTCTTTCAATAATCTCATTTTTGCTGTAAGTCATATTACCACGTACTGTCAAACTTACCTGATTGAACCTCTGTTTGAAAGAGAAATTGCCATCGAATCCCTTGGAATTTACTTTACCGACATTTGCAAAAGGACTCTTTCCTTGCAGGCCAATCATGCCAGGCAAATACTGGCGTTGCATGAAAATTCCGCTACGACTTTCATCAAAGTAATCAACTGTCAATTTGAATTTATCATCAAACAAAGCCAAATCTACTCCCAGGTCTTTCTTCGTTGCCACTTCCCAACTAACTTGGTCGGAAGCTAGTTCTGTGTAAGTTAATCCTGTGAATCCATAAGAACTACCGTAGTTTGCCCAATCATAACTATTGCCTTCGCCAATTGCGTACAGATAAGGGAAACGTACATCTGCATTGTTATGACGAATCTTATCATTACCTACTTTACCATAAGAGAAACGCACTTTGAACATACCCATCCATTTCCAATTCTTTTTGATAAATGATTCTTCTGCAATGTTCCATGCTAAAGAGTATGCCGGGAAGAAACCGAAGCGATGCCCTTTTGCGAAATTCTCCGAACCATTATAGCCGAAGTTGAAATCTACGAAATATCGATAGTTCCAGTTATACGCAATTCGCCCTGCCAATCCTTGATTACGTCTGTTGACACCATTTTTCAGATCATCACCTAAGTCTTGTGTTTTGATGTACGAGTCCTGTGTGTATTTCAACGTAGCATTGAGATGATGTGCCTTAAAACCGCGTTCCCAATTAAGCATCATATCTAAAAATTCACGACGGTTACCGCTAGAACCACTTTCTTGATGCATATTGCTACTATCCGAAATTTTCTTGAATACCAAATTTCCATTTTCATCGCGTGAACGTTCGGCACTCCATTGCTCAGGCCATTTACGACGATTGATGTGATTGTTATTATAGGTATCATAGCCGAAGCGTCCAACAAATTTCAGACCTTTGGTGATAAACTTCAAATTCTGTTCCAACGTAATATTTGTCTGAATCACATTTTCCCAGTTTTCATTGAATCCAGTCTGTGTAGCTGCTACCCATGGGTTTGTTTTGTTGCCTGTACCTACTGCCGGAACACGACCGTTGGAATAAAGTAAAGGAGTACGAATGGCGGTATAGCCAAAAAGTTCACCCCATACATCTGCATCACCCAGTCCCGGACTGTTTCTCTTAGATAACCAACCGGATACACCTAACTTTAATAGTGTAGTTTTCGTGATATCAATATCTGTATTCAGACGATAGTTGTAACGACGATAGTTTGCATTAGTGTTGTAATCGTCTTTCAACGCTTTATCAGTGTTGTACATGCCTTCTTCATCAAGGTAACTAATAGAGGCGTAATACCGTGCAGTAGAACCACCACCGCTTAAATTCAGGTTAACGCGGTGTTGCCATGAGCCTTTCCTCAACAATAAATCCATCCAATCCACATTCGGATAGAGATCTGGGTCTAATCCGTTTTTTAGAATCTCCAGTTCCTCCGGTTGATATACAGGTTCATAATTGCGTGTAATTCGTGACTCATTCAATAAGTTTGCATACGAAATCCCGTCTTCAAATTCAGGTGTAATAGTGCGCATGTTGTAGGTGGTTTGTGCCTTTATGTCAATCTTGATTTTTCCGGATTTACCATGCTTAGTGTTAATCAATACAACGCCATTAGCTCCTTTAGAACCGTATATTGCAGTAGCGGAAGCATCTTTCAAGATAGAAAAGTCTTGAATATCCTCAATATTGATTTCATCCATGCTACGTTCGAATCCATCTACCAAAATATAAGCACCGGTTCCAGCCCCAAATGTGGAAATACCGCGAATCCAGAATTCTGAAACATTTTGTCCTGGTTGACCGGAAGTCTGGCGGGCTAATACACCTGCAACGTTACCTGCCAAAGCATTAACAACACTAGACGACGGATTAGCCATCAGATGTTCCATGTCTACTGTAGTGATGGCACCGGTTTGTACCAATTTACGTTGTGCACCGGTACCTGTGATTACAACCTCATCAATAGTAGTAGCTACATCTTCTTCCATTTTTATATTGACCGAACGCTGTTCCTTAATCAATACTTCTTGTGTCTTATATCCAATATATGAGAAGACCAGTCGGTTATAAGGTTCTACTTTAATGGTATATTTCCCGTTGATATCAGTAATGGCTCCTAATCCGGGAACATCCTTGACGATAATATTCACACCAATAAGCGGTTCCTTATTACTGTCAGAAACAATACCCGATACAGTAACAGTTTTCTGAGCCATTGTGTCGGTTACTACACATAGCAACAGTATACATAAAATTGTTATTTTTTTCATTTTTATACGGTGTTTATTCATTAATATCTTCTTCAGGCACATCTTCTTCAAGGCCAATCTTTCTGATTCGATAGTTGTTGGCGTCTCCCACATATATCGTATTATCACGCTCATCCCACGCAATTCCTTTAGGCCGGTTAAAACGTGCATCTTCTCGTAAGCGACCATTTGCATACCCCCATGGGTTTGAATTCAAACTAGCGCTACCACGTCCGGCATAGGTAGTCACTTGACCCAAAGGAGACAAGATACGAATGGCATGATTATGCCTGTCTGTCAAATAGAAGTCATATTCATCCGAATTTCCGGCATATTCTGGGTTCTTTACAAATACACCAGAGTAGGGATTACCGAATCGAGCCTGATTACCGACCCCATCCTGATAAACATAAGTGTCTTTGTTACTATTAACACCTGCAATGACATAGGGAGCGGTAAAGGTTTCCCCATTGAAATCTGAGCGAAGAATATAATTGCGATTGATGACCATGAAATAAGCATATTTACCAGTTGGATGAATCATAATATTGAACTCCCATTCTTTGTCTTGCACTTTTAATATTGTTTGAGCGGCATCATCTGCTGTACCAGGTCTGACAGGGGTTGTTCTCTTTCCTGTTGCAAATTCCTCTATAACATATTTCTTTACCCGATAAAGCAGACTGTTCTGGTAATTGGAGAAGTAGAGGTCGCCAGTAGTAGGATGTATTGCAGCAGCTTGGCATCCTTGGTTCTGTGCGATCACCCTTCCATTGCCCCACGTGAACCCACACGGCTTCGTTCCTCCTTCAATTCGATCGAACATCATAACAGCCGTACTATTAACATTTCCTTGCGCTAATCCTACAATCATGTGATATTTTCCATTGTCATCTTTATAGAAATCAATGGTTCGGCAACGCTGTGAGCCTACAAATGAGTTCTTGGGAATCATTGTATAGACCTGCTTGTTTGTGAAGTCAAAACAACGAATACCTTGTCCTACACCTTCAGCGTCTCCTGCGTCTTCTGCATCATATAACAAATTATGGTCCTCCGGGTCCCAAGTCATAAAACAGGGATTCGTAATGGAGCCACAATCATTAAACGGACCATCTTTTGCTGAATTGGAACCTTGCTCACTAGTTGCACCACACAAGGAACTTACCACCACTTGGCGTTGATATTCAAACTTAACTTCGGCTACCTCGGCTGAATAGATTTCTTCTCCTTGTTTGATAGTTACTTGGATTTCACCCGAATAAGCCTTCGTTGGTACAATACAATATATGACAGTTGATTGTACGTTGACCACAGGCGCCTTCTGTCCGCCGATAGTGACTTCTATCAGAGACGGGTCATTGCCGAAGTTTTCTCCATAAATAAGAACCTTCTGACCTGCAGCACCATTAGTCGGACTGATTTCCTTGACACTAATAGGAAGCTGCGGATTAAAGGGACTGCCACCACTTCCTTGAGCCGGAGTGACTTCTTTTCCATTATCGCAACTCTGTAATAGAAAAGTGGTCAATGTAAACATTGCCCATAAAATGCCCAAACAGGCTTTCATTACTTTTTGTTTCATAATAAATTAGATTAAAAATGTTAATAAAATCGCATAAGCAATAAGTGTTACTTGTTTTTCTGTATAGGATATTTATTTCTGAAAGTAGGGTGCCACTTCCAAGATGGAAGGTGCGTTACTCTTGACGGAAGGCCATCCATCGTTACTCCAAATCAGTTTATCCATTAAAACATATCTTCCGTTTTCGGCTTCTTTCTTCTTGTAACCGTGGTAAATGATCCAGTCAGTTCCTACATCATCCTGAATCAGAATGGAGTTATGTCCAGGTCCTGCCCAGGTTTCATTGCCACTCATAATGATTTCACAATAATCATACAACATATCCCTTCCTGTCTTATCTAAATAAGGTCCAAGCACATTCTTTGAACGCCCTACCACAGTTTGATATGTACTGGTTGCTCCATTACAACAAGTTCCTATGGAAGCAAACAAGTAATAATATTCTCCACGTTTGTATATGTTGGTCCCTTCAAAACGATTTCCACAAATACGCTTCTTCAGGACTGGGGTTCCATCCGTTTTTTTCTTTATTTCCAGACCATTATCCGTGAGTTCTGTAGCATAGATACCCCGAAAACTTCCCCAAAACATATATTTTTTGCCATTGTCTTCATAAAAGAACTGGTCAATAGAATTTTGTACCCCAATCACTTTCGAGTCGATCAAACACCCTTTGTCTATAAATGGTCCTAGAGGAGAGTCTGACACAGCAACTCCTACATTACTTCTCCACTCATCTCCCCATATAGCCCATGAATAATAAAGCACATAATGATTATTGAAATAACGTATCTCTGGTGCCCAAATATTGTGGTCGCCACCCCAAGTGGGGCGAGTAGCATCCGTGAAAGCTGTACCCTTATACTCCCAATTCACCAAATCTTTGGAACGATAAATAGGAACATTTCGAGTATTCTCTGTTCCATAGAGATAGAAATAACCATCTTGGGCACGAATTACTGTAGGATCTGGTGCGCTAAAAGCAATAATCGGATTGCAATAACCACGCACTAATGTCAATATCCGGACAGACTTATCTATTAACACTGTTTCGCTATCGGCATTCGTTAGACACAGAGGAAGTAGATAGTACGTAGGATGTAGTTTGGTTGATTGAATAGTTAATTTCGTAGAAGCTTGATTATTCCCTGCAGAATAAGTCAATCCACCAAGAGTATACGAGTCATCAGGTAGCAACTCATAAGATGTTCCATGAGCTGCATTATAATCATTTACCAACTGTACAGCCTCTGGTGCAACACTTAACGTACAATGAAATGTACTCTGGTTTGTGCCACTAAAATCATAATAAGATTTAATGTCTACTTCTACTTTTTCTTGGTTTAATAGTATTTCTCCGCTAATACTCTCCAACTTGACAATAGCTGCTTGGACATCTATCGTAAGAAGTAAATTTCTTTTGTTTTCTTGAGCGCTAACCGATGCACTTTCTAACCGAAGAGGGAGTACATAATTAGTTTTTTCCCTCTTCCATCTTGAGAAGATTTCAGAGGAATGAAATTGAATTTCTATACTTTTTTGTTTCTCATTCGCTTTCAGTGTTAACATTTCCTCTAGCTGATAAAGATCTTCTGGAAGCAGTTGAAAGTTTGTTCCATTGTTAGAATTATAAGCTTTCAATTCACTGTCACTCCAAGTTTTCAATCGAACAGATATCTCTCCATTCAAAAGGGTACTCTTGCAAACAAGCACATTGTATGAAACGAAATTCTGGTCGGGCACTAGATTCAAATTCTGGAATCCATTCTGTTGTAAATACACAGATACATTAGTCTCATCTCCTTCTTTTCCATTCGACTCTTCATTATTATCGCTTGTCGAACAGGAAAACCAGAATAGTGTGCTCAATAGCATTACTAGATTCCATCGAAGAATTGATACAGTAGATAAGTTACACATAATATCACTCCCTAATAGAAAATTACTTGCTACCACTCAATTTATTCATTAACACTTGCATCCAGTATCCTCCAATCACGGAGCGTGCTTTGAAGCCAACCCACTTACCACTATCAGTATGATGCCAGTCACTGATAGGTACACGAGATACTGTCTCGTTAATATATTTATAGACAGGATCAGAGAATTTCTGGAAAGTTTCCTTGTCTGATGACATAGCTGCCGTCCACATGATCCAATCGGATTTGGTGTATTCTTTGCGGGAATCCAAAGGAAGTCCGTAAAGATTCTGTTTAGTCAGGTAATAATTGAGCTCTTTTTCGATTACATTGTTAGGGAATAAGTTCAAATTCCACAACTTATCCCACACCATATTATACTTTTGGCTCCAAGTGTTCTTACGGTCAAAAGCCAAACGGTAGTGATCGCCTTCATTTGCCATTTTTTCCCATTTCATCGCCATTTCTTGGGCTATTAAAGCATATTTGTCTGCTACATCATTCAATCCGAGCATACGAGCCATTTCGCTGTATCCAGCTACCCCCATGATAGCTTTTACAGAAAGATTGGCATTGTGGGCCCAATGGCCTGCAAAATCATCTGTACAAAGTTGATTCTCTGGGTCCTGTCCAAACTAAATTACTATTTATTAATCATTTGAAATACAGATAATTATCTTTGGTCTGTATTGTCTTTGTGTTGTTATGGCTATTAAATGAAGTACAAAATTCTAACTTATGAGCAGACTTTTAATAAATAAAAAGTTAATGGATAAATGTAGTGGTAGTCTAAGATGAGAAATGGACTAATCTGAAAAAATGAATATTTTTCCTCTCTCTTTTTCCATTTATCCATGTAATTTCTTTTATGACATAAAAACTAGCAGCATTTTAAGATATTAAAAATCAAATAGATTGAATAATTGCTCTTGTTGAATAAATTCGACGTAAATAAAGCCTTCTGGAATGATTTATCTATCTTTTTATGCTATTTTGCAGAGAAATGTTATTGTGTGATAGCTTAAGGTAATAAGGAAAGTAGATGTTAGAACCCCATTCAGGAGTCCATAGTGTGGTTTATTTTAAACCAATAAGTAGTTTCTTTTAAAGGTAGGAGATGTTCCTTTTAAACCAACGACTTGTTTCATTATATCAAAACATCTTTTTGATAGTAGGAAAAAGTACATATTTATAAAGAATTATGCTATATATATTCAATAAAAGGAATATATATGATGTAAATGTGACTTTCTTTTTTCTATTTAGCAATTCAATAGAATCTTAATTCTTCTGCATACATGAAAAATGGAACATAATTTGAAATAACTAAGATAAAATCTTTCAATCTTTACCTGGCAAGTTTAGCTCGAAGTTCTTTTAGTCTTTTTGCAGCCTGTAGATTATCAACCTTTATATATCTCATGAATGCAGATGGACTCTTATGTCCGGATATACGCATAAGCTCTCCGGCAGGAAAGCCGGATAAATACATATTTGTGCAAAACGATCGTCGACAAGTATGAGAAGAGATCATCTCCCATTTTTCATAGACTCTCTTTTCCCGTTCTTTTCCTTTTTTGCGAACAACTTCGATTTTTTGTTTTAGTTTTGCTCTTCGCCCTAATTCTTTAACCCTTTCGTTGAATATATATCTAGGAATTTTAGGTAAATCATAGTTGTACTTCTTGAGTATTTCCGGTACATAATCAATCATAGGAATTATGACAGCTTTATGCACTTTTCTCTGTTTGAGATTTATAATCTCATTATCTAAGTCAATATGTTCGGGACTTAATGTTGAGAGATCACTATATCGTAGTCCTGTAAAACACCCAGTAATAAAAACATCTCTAATCTCTTCCAATTGCTTATCATCTGACAAGTCTAACTCATGTATTGTTGAAAGTTCCTTTTCACTTAAATAAATAGCATCAGTTTCTTCTTCTACGACCTTAAAATGCTTCAAGTCAATTGGGGGAATAACTCCTTTATCTATTTGATAATTAACAAATCCCTTTAACAAACGTACAATTTTTCCTGCAGAATTAGTGAGTAAACCAACACTTCCATCAGGCTTTATAACCTTATAAAATAAATAATCCATGAATTCATTGTAAAATATAAGATTCAGGTTATGAAAAGTAATTGGCTGCGATGAATGTTCTTTGAAAGCGATCAGATGTTTACGAAGTGTTCGGTAGTCTTTTATTTGGTCTGCAGAAACAACTGGAGCTTTTTCTGTAATATATCTTTCTAATGCGTCAAATATATCTACCCGATTAGGACGTAATTCATATTCTCTATTTTTTTTTAATTCAAGTAAAACAAAATCTACGGTTGGACTTATTCCGTTTATCTTAGCATATGTAAGAATTTCTCCAAGCTTGGACGTTATTCTAATCAGGCAGGCATCAATTTCATCATAGTTTGGACAAGCGCGCTTAATCCATCTCTTTTTAGAATCCCAGTGTTCCGGTTTAATACTGTATCCAGTAGAGATGAGCGTACGCTTAGTCCGATTGTAGTTATATCGAACATAAAGGACAGTAGTCCCTTCTCGAGTGACGTACCTAGGTTTAATATATGGAGTATATTTTGCGATAGTAAAATCTGTATTGCTTTCGTATTGCAAAGTTACAAAAGCTATCCGAAATGAGCAATATCTTATCGTTAAAAGCTAGAACCTCCAAAAACATTGTACTATCTTAAAAAAAAGTGGATAAATATTGCTCAAAAAGGAAAAAAACTACTCAAATCACACTGTAGGAGACTAATTTTACACTTTAAAAACATTCGAAACATGAAAAAAGAATAGATTTTGTCCTTTCTTGAACACAGATTTTCCTAATCTTTAGCATTAATTCCATTATTTTGTAGCGTTACAAATAAAATACTATGGAAAACAAATGGATTTGTATGATTCCTGGGTCCTACCTGAAACACACAATTCTATATAAACTTTTCCTCTAGCATTTATAAATATTCGACAGTACTGATTTTAATATATTATTTAGGTATAGCGATAAGAAAGGTAAGATTGCATTTAAAAGGTAATAGTAAGAAGGTAAAAAGAGAAATAAAAGAAAACGTAGGGTTTGTTTTTCTTTATAGGTAAACAAGATTGTAGATGGGTAACCTTAAAATTGTAGATTAATTAGAAAATATTTATGAAGAAACTACTAACAGTAATGGCCTTTTCGGTCGGTTTATTCGCAAATGCTCAAACCGGCAACTTATTTAAACCAGTAAAAGAGGTAGCGCTACGTACTCCATCGGTACCTATCGTTGTTTCAGATCCTCACTTCTCTATCTGGTCTCCTTATGATAAATTAATGGAAGGAAGTACAGAACACTGGACTACAGCTAAGAAGCCATTAGTAGGGGCTTTACGCGTAGATGGTAAAGTGTATCGTTTCCTAGGTAAAGATCAAGTAGCTCTAATACCTATTGCTCCCATGACAAATGTGGAACGTTGGGAGGCTGCATATACTAATAGTCAACCAGCAAATGGATGGCAAGAATTCCAGTTTGATGATAGTAGTTGGAAAAAAGGTAAAGCAGCTTTCGGTAGCCGTGATATGCCACGTGTTCGCACAGAATGGAAAGGAGATAATACAGATATTTATATCCGCCGTACATTTGAAATAAATGATTTGGATTTAACAGAGAATATTTTTCTTATTTATTCTCATGACGATGTATTCGAATTATATTTAAATGGAGAAAAACTGGTTGCTACAGATCTCGTATGGAAGAATAATGTAAACCTAAAACTTTCAGATGAAGCCAAGAAAAAACTTCGTAATGGCAAAAATGTGATTGCAGCGCATTGTCATAACACAACTGGAGGATCTTATGTGGATTTTGGTTTATATCGTGAAAAGAAAAATGCAGTAACATTTGAAAATGAGGCTGTACAGAAATCGGTAGATGTACTAGCCACTTCCAGTTACTATACATTCACCTGCGGACCTGTCGAATTAGATGTTGTATTTACAGCGCCTCAATTGATAGATGACTTGGATTTGTTGTCAACTCCGATTAACTACATCTCCTATCGCGTGCGTCCTCTTGATAAAAAAGAGCATGATGTACAATTCTATATAGAAACGACTCCGGTATTAGCAGTGAATGAGACTACTCAGCCTACTATTGCACGTACATTATCGAAAAATGGTATTAGTTATGTAGAAGCTGGCACCATCAACCAGCCGATATGTGATCGTAAAGGTGATTTGATTTGTGCTGACTGGGGATATGTATATCTTGGTAGTGTAAATGGAGCAGGAAAATCTATAAGTTTGGGTGACTATAGCGGAATGAAGGAAGCTTTTGTTAAAAATGGAACTTTAGCTTCAAGTAAGACCAAATGGATTACTCGTCGGGAAGAAAATACTCCTGCAATGGCTTATGTACATAATTTTGGAACTGTTACCAAAGATGGTAAAGATGGTTTCTTGATGATCGGTTATGATGACATTTATTCCATTGAATATATGTATGAGAAACGTATGGGATATTGGAAGCATGATGGTAAAGTAACGATTTTTGATGCTTTCGAAAAACTAAGAGACAACTATCAATCCATCATGGAGCGTTGTCGTGCACTTGATGAGCTTATTTATAGCGATGCAGAAAAAGCAGGTGGTAAAAAATATGCAGAAATATGCTCTGCAGCCTATCGCCAAGTTATTTCTGCTCACAAACTATTTACAGACAAAGAAGGCAATCTGATGTGGTTCTCTAAAGAGAATAACAGTAATGGTTGTATCAATACAGTCGACCTGACCTATCCGTCTGCTCCCCTGTTTTTGGTCTATAATCCTGATTTACAAAAGGCAATGATGACTAGTATCTTTGAATATAGTGCTAGCGGTCGCTGGGATAAACCTTTCGCAGCACATGACCTTGGCACTTATCCAATAGCTAATGGACAAGTTTATGGTGGTGACATGCCGATTGAAGAAAGTGGTAATATGGTGATTCTAACTGCAGCTATTTCGAAAATTGAAGGTAATGCAGATTATGCTAAGAAATATTGGGACATTCTAACGACATGGACTAATTATTTAGTAGAGTATGGACAGGACCCGGAAAACCAACTTTGCACGGATGATTTTGCTGGTCACTGGGCTCATAATGCCAATCTTTCAGTGAAAGCGATCATGGGCGTAGCTGGATACAGCGAAATGGCTCGTATGCTCGGTTTGAACGATGTGGCAGATAAATATGCTGCTATAGCTAAGAAAATGGCAGTGAAATGGGAAGAAATGGCGAATGAGGGAGATCATTACCGTCTGGCTTTTGACCGTAAAGATACCTGGAGTCAAAAATATAACATGGTTTGGGATAAGTTGTGGAACCTGAATTTATTCCCTAATAATGTTATCAGAAAAGAGATTAACTATTATTTGACAAAACAGAATCCTTATGGGCTCCCTCTAGACTCTCGTAAAGAATACACAAAATCCGACTGGATCATGTGGACGGCAGCTATGTCTTCAGATAAGGAAACCTTCCAGAAATTCTCTGATCCTGTCTATAAATATATCAATGAAACAGTATCTCGTGTACCTATCAGCGACTGGCACCATACAGACAGCGGTAGATGGGTAGGCTTCAGAGCCCGTTCGGTGATCGGAGGATACTGGATGAAAGTATTAATGGATAAAGTTCAGAATAATCAATAAAGTTAGCACGACGTTTACTTCAAATTTATACATATGAGATCTTTAAAGAATATTACTATAAAATCAAATTATCTCATTTTGCCAATAGCATTATTGTTCATCAATAATGCTATGGCAAAAAGTTGTTGAAATGACAAAGGCTTACCAAATATGGGCTAAACGCTGTATAGTAGCACCTTACCCAAAAAAGAAATAAGAATGTTTTTTATACACACAACTTTTTAACGTTATTACTATGAAACATCAAAACTTGGAATTTAAGTGGATGTGTCTACTCTTTCTAGCTCTGCTACTCTCTCCTCCTCTACTTTGGGGGCAGAATCATAGCATTAAAGGACAAATTGTAGATGCAAAAAGTAATGAACCTTTAATAGGAGTAAATATTACTGTTGAAGGCACTTCGAATGGTACCATTTCTGACATAGATGGTCGGTTTACGCTATCTGTAGCTGCTAATGCTGTACTCAAAATCTCTTATATCGGCTATCAAGAAAAGAAAATCAAAGTGGATGATCTGAAAAAAGAGCCTATCATTTCTCTGGAAGAAGACAGCAAACAACTAGAAGAAGTAGTGGTAGTAGGTTATGGTATTCAGAAAAAGGTATCAAGTGTAGGCGCTATTACCCAAACTAAAGGAGAAGAATTGTTGAAAGGAGGTAATATCACTTCTGTATCAGAGGCTTTACAAGGCAAACTAAATGGTTTGGTAGCTATCAATACTTCAGGCAAACCTGGAGCTAGTGATACCAAAATGTACATTCGTGGCAAGGCTTCCTGGCAAAACTCTGACCCTTTGGTATTAGTGGATGGTATAGAAAGGGATATGAACGATGTTGACATGAATGAAATCGAGTCTATATCTATTCTAAAAGATGCCTCTGCTACAGCCGTATATGGGGTTCGAGGTGCAAATGGTGTAATATTGTTAACAACCAAACGCGGACAAGATAAGAAACCAAACATCAATTTTTCTACAAGCTTTGGTATTAAACAGACTACTGCAAATATGGAATGGGCAGATTATGTTACATCCATGAAAATGTATAATGAAGCTGTAGCTAATGACAACAACTGGAATCAACAAATTAAACAATCTGTTATCAATGCTTGGTCAAATGCTTTTGATACAGGCAACTACGGCCCTTATAATGATGTCTTTCCACAAGTAGACTGGTGGGATGAGTTGGTTAAACCAGGTTTTTCCCAACAATATAATGTGAATATCAGCGGAGGAACCAATTTCATGCGTTACTTCGCCTCCATCGGTTATCAAAATGACGGTGATATTTATGATTTACAGAAACAGGAGAATTTTGATCCAAGAAACTACTATCGCCGTTATAACTGGCGTTCAAATTTAGATTTTAATTTAACTAAAACGACTTCCTTATCAGTAAATATTGCAGGGAAAATGGGATACCGCAATGACAACTTTGCTGATGATGTGTACACTCGAATCATTGCGGCACCAACCAATTCTTTCCCGATAAAGTATAGTGATGGCTATTGGGGAGATGGATCTACTGCCGGCTATAATCCTGTTTGTAATATGAATACGAATGGATCACAACTGTATAAAACCTTTCAGGGATGGTATGATGTTCGTTTGGAACAAAAACTGGACTTTCTAACTAAAGGACTAAAAGCTGCCGCTAAAGTTTCATACACCTCTGCTTCCACTACTCGTTCTAGTATAAAGACTGGTGAAATTTGGGGTAACAATGATTTTGAATCCAGAAACAGTATTATTAAATACCATCGCGAATATGATTATTCTAATCCGACAGTCAATGCAGATGGTTCCCTCACTTACCCCATGATTTTGGAAAAACGATGGCCAAATGATGAGGATATTGAACTCCCTCCCAACGTTTCTTATGATAATTTGGATGGTTATAATCGTAAGTTATATTACGAATTCTCTGTGGAATATAATCGTTCATTCGGGAGTCATAATGTAACAGCGTTAGCGCTGATGAACCGTCAAGTATCTGATTCAAAAGATGATAAAGTTATCAAATTCCCAAGTTATCGTGAAGAATGGGTGGGACGTGTTACTTATAACTGGAAAGAACGTTATTTGGCGGAGATGAATATCTCTTATACAGGTTCGGAAAAATTTGCCCGAGGACAACGCTTCGGCCTGTTCCCTTCCTATTCTTTGGGATGGCGTGCTTCAGAAGAACCTTTTATAAAAAAACATGTTGGAGATGTGCTGACTAACCTAAAATTTAGATATTCATACGGAAAAGTCGGTAGTGATGCAGCTGCTGCACGTTGGAATTACATCCAATTATTTAATTCTTTAGGAAGTATTGAATTAGGAAATACACAAGGAGTCACACATAGCCCGCTCTATACAGAAGGAGATATTGCTAACTTGACTTCAACATGGGAAAAAGCGACTAAACATAACTTTGGAATAGAAATTGGCTTATGGAATAAGTTAGATTTAACTTTGGATTTATTTAAAGAGAATCGTAAAGATATTCTAATGACCCCACAAACTACGTCTTCTATTGTAGGAGCTACTTTTAACGCTATCAACCGAGGAGAAACAAAAAATCATGGTTTAGAATTAGAGTTACGCTGGAATGACAAAATCGGACGTAATTTTAATTACTGGGGAGCTTTAACTTTTGCAGCCAGCGAAAACCGGATTGTCTATAAAGATGATCCTAGAAATGCGGATGAGCACTTGAAAGCTGCAGGTAAACCGATTGATTATCAAAACCGTTTTATTGCGATCGGTAATTATGGTTCGATAGACGATGTGTTCAATTACGCACAAACAGCTATAAATGGTACTACAGCATCGCAAGTAATTCCTGGAGACCTTATCTATATAGACTTCAATGGAGACGGAATAATCAACTCAAACGACAAGGTAGTTGTAGACGAATTGAATTACCCATTGACTACCATCGGATTTTCTTTCGGGTTCAATTGGAAAGGACTTAACTTCAGTGCAATGCTCTATTCGCCACGCAATATATATAAGTTACAGTTCGATCAATATCTGTGGGATTTTCCAGCTTCAAACATACGTGTTCAACCAAAATCCATGGAACGATGGACGCCGGAAACAGCTAATTCATCGGGTGTTATGCGACCTGCTACACACTTGAACAATACATACAACAAAGTGGAAAGTACTTATCGCTATTCCGACTATTCGTATATACGATTAAAGAACATGGAGATAGGATATACATTCCCTAAAAAATGGTTGAGTGAAGCACATATCTCTAATCTTCAGGTTTACATGAACGGGAATAATTTACTAACCTTCTGGAAAGGGGACAAACGCGTGGACCCTGAAACAGGAGGTGTAGGCAGCTATCCGATTGTCCGTACTTACACTTTAGGACTAAGAGTTTCATTTTAATCATATTCAAAAGAAATAAAGATGAGAAAAGTATTATTATATATCTGTTCAGTTTTCATTCTTGGTGGGATGACAAGCTGTGAAGACTTCTTAGATAAAAGGGAAGATGTAGGATTGACAGAAGATGATATCTTTAGGGATTACTATTCCTTACGAGGTTTCTTAGATCAATCTTTCAACCAATTGGAAAATGTTATGGTAATGGATAATTGGGAAAATGGACGCGCATTTGTCGGTCTCTTTGCAGACGAGATGGCAACCACAGATAATTCATCTGCCGTTTTTACTTTACATTCCGGAAACTGGTTAAGTAATGCCAAGTCAAATAAGACTTTCGAAATCGGTAATGCCGGAAGTACAGCTATATCTCGATCATATAAGGCATTGCGTATCAATAACCGCATTATTAATGATATCGATAAGGCTCCTTTGACACCTGAACAAAAAAATGAGATTCTGGGACAAGCTTATTTCTATCGTTCCTGGTTCTACTTTCAGATAATTAAAAGATATGGGGGAATGCCTATTATTGACAAGGTCTTTGAAGGTGGAGATGATGATATTCCCCGTATGACCTACCATGAATCACACGACTGGATGATGGAAGATATACAAAAAGCAATTTACATGTTACCTGACAGTTGGGATGATCCAAACTATGGAAGACCCACAAAAATTGCAGCAATGGCACTTAAAGAATGGGCACAGTTGTTTGATGCAAGTCCATTGATGCAGAATAATTTAAATTCTACAGAAAACAAAGGCTATGACACGGAACGCGCAAAATCCGCAGCAAAATCCGCTTATGAAGTAATACGTTATATGGATGGAAGCAAGTCTGCCCCTTATCCCTATGGTTTGGCTAGTAAAGAAGAATATACGAATGTTTTCTATTTTAAATATCCACCTGTACATCAACCGGAGTACATTTGGGTCAAGCGACAATTTCCTAACGCTGCTAATCAAAACCAAAAACGCACTATCCGCACATTCTGGCAATATGAGGATCTTGCATTCGGTTCGGGACCAGATGGAAATTCCATGTGCTGCCCAAGTTTGAATATCGTCAACATGTTTGACAAGAAGGGAGCAGACGGTATTTATTACCCGATTGATGACCCACGAAGCGGCTATGCACTTGACTATGACCATAAGCCATTTGAGGATCGTGATCCCCGTTTCTATAACAACATCCTTTTACCTGGAACAACTTGGGGACATTACGCTGATGGACGTACCTATTACATTACAACCTACAAAGGAGGAGCAGCCTATCAACACATGTTAACTCAAAAAGACTGCAACAAACGAATGTTCACAGGATTTATGTGTAAAAAGTTCATGTGGCCGGAATGCAATCAGTATCTTGAAAAGAACAATCCGAACTGTTGGTGGGACTATCGCTTCCTCACCATATATATCCGTGCTTCGCAAATTTATTTAGACTATGCAGAAGCGCTATTTGAGGGTTGCGGAAGTGCTACGGCAACTATTGAGGGATGTCCTATATCAGCTGCAGAAGCTATTAATATTCTTCGCAGACGAATTGGCTTAACAGATCTGCCATCAGATATTGTAGCCGATCCTGATAAATTCCGTGCAGCTTATCGCCGTGAGCGTGCCGTAGAATTAATGTTTGAAAATCATCGTTGGTGGGATATCCGCCGCTGGATGATCTTGGAAGAAACATTCAAGGATACTTATCCTATTAAGGGAGCATTATTCACACCACGAGAATCTAATCATGGAAGTATCACGGATAAGTCTACATTGACTTATGATTATGAACAAATCGATATAACTCCGGAAGTGCGTTCTTTTACAAAGAAGAATTACTGGTATCCTTTGCCTCAACATGACGTAGACGCATTGAATAATTTGCAACAAAACCCATATTGGTAATTAAAATGGCTTAATCAAATGAAAAGATATAATAAATTCATATTTATTCTGTTTGTCACTGCTATATTATCCGGCATAGCCACTTCGCTAGAAGCACAGGATAAACCTAAAAAGAAAAAAACAGCCCTTATTGAAGTGAAAGGGCTGGTGACAGACAACACAGGTAAACCGCTAAGCGGAGTAACAGTATTGAGCGGTGAAGGTTCTATTATAAACTATACAGATGCAAATGGAAAATTTGCACTCAAAACAAAAGCTAATGGAACCTTATTAATTGAAGCGTTCGGTTATAAAGATGTTGTAATAAACCTCGCAAAAGAACAGCCCACTGTCATCAAATTACAAAATGAAGATCTATATGCTTCAGAAAGGGACATACACGAACGTGCAGACGGTGGAAAAACGTATCAGCGGGACCTGGTAGGTACAGTATCCAAGTTATCTATGGAAAATGTATTAAAATACCCTGATTTACAATTATCCAATGCCTTACAAGGACAGGCTGCCGGACTAATTGCTATTTCCGGTGATGGCGGCTTGGGCTATAACACATCAACATTATATGTACGTGGACAACACAATAATGGAACAAATACGGCCTTGGTTATTATTGACGGAATAGAACGTCCGATAGATGATATTTTACCGGAAGAAATAGAATCCATCGAAGTTTTAAAAGATGCTACAGCCAAAATCCTGTATGGAGCAGCTGCCACAAACGGAGTGGTCTTGGTACGTACTAAAAGAGGAGAAGCTCATAAACGAATTGTTCGTGTCGGGGTAGAATACGGTGTACAGCCCTCTACACGTGTACCTAAGTATCTGGATTCCTACAACTATTCAAAATTGTTTAATGAAGCTCGTATAAACGATGGGATGAATCCTTATTATACTGACACGCAATTAGAAGGATACAGAAATAGTAGTGGAGTCAATGATGTATTGTATCCAAATGTTGATTATTACAATGAGTTCTTATTGAACCAAAATATCTACCGAAAAGGTACAATTGAGTTTAATGGAGGTAATGAAGGTGTGAAATACGCATTAGTTGGCGGATATACCGGTGGTTCCGGATTAGAAAAAGTTGGAGAACGTTCGGCTTTACACCGTATGAATGCACGTGGTAATCTGGATATTAAAATCACCGATTTTCTTACAGTAACAGCAGATGTTGCAGCTCGTGTGGAACTGAAAAACTGGGGAGCAAAAGATGGTGCAGGCATATTCAGTACATTATCTTCTAATCGTCCCAATGAGTACCCTTTCATTATTCCTAATGAAACATTATCGGGACAGTTTACCCCCAATGAAGATGGCACGCCATTCTTCGGAGCCAGCACACGGATAGTAGACAATTTATATGCAGATATGGTTTATGGAGGTGACACTTCCGAAAGGTATGTAAATAGCCAGACAAACCTTGGAGCAAATTTTGACTTCAATAAATACGTTAAGGGATTGACATTTAATGCTTATGTAACTTTTGACAATTATAGTTACTTACGTCAAGAATTAAGGAATACCTATCCAACTTATGCCATTGACACTTATAGTGATTTAGACGGTGAAACTATCACCCGATATACACAGATGAAAAAGCTGGATTTGCCCAAAACGCAAAAGATAGCCTCCAATAATACCTACCGCTATTTTGGTATGCGTGCAGATATAGGATATGAACGCACATTAGGAGTGCATGACTTTTCAGCAATTGGCGCATTCCGGTATACAAAGAATGAGATGACAGGAATGACACAAGATTTTAAAGATGCCAACATCTCTCTGCGTTTAAACTATAGTTATGACAAACGCTATCTAGCCGAGCTGACTCTGGCTGGCATGGGATCCAACAAATTTGATAAAAACGATCGTTTTTTCTTTTCTCCGGCTGTAGGAGCTTCATGGATAATTTCTAACGAAAGTTTCATGAAAGAAGCAAAAGCTGTTAACTTCCTGAAGCTAAAAGCAAGTTTCGGTGTATTAGGCTATACAGGTAATACTGGATTCTTCTTGTATCAAACTGGTTGGAATAATAATGGCAACTATAATTTCTTCCAGGATCAAACAGATCATAAAGTTAGTTTAGCTCGCTGGGGAAATCCAGATTTAACATGGGAATACTCTCAAGAGTTTAATATCGGTATCGAAGGATTATTCCTTAATAATCGCCTAAGCACAGAACTCAATTATTTCCATGAATGTAGAAAAGACATCATCGGAGTGAATAACGCCCAATATGCCGCTACAGCAGGGAATTATACAATGTATGAAAATATCGGTCAGGTGACTAATCAAGGTATAGATATTGCAATCAACTGGAAAGGGAATATCGGACGGGACTTTTTATACACAGTCGGAGCCAATATGACTTATTCAAAAAATAAATTAGATAAATGGAATGAAATAGAAGGAGTGGAAAGCTATCGTAAAGCCATTGGACGGCCTACTAGTACTATTTTTGGCTTACAAGCACTAGGATTATTTGGAAAAGACATTCCATTAGAAGATCACTCATTACAATCATACGGTATATATCAAAACGGCGATATTGCATACGCTGACTTAAACAACAATGGGATTGTAGATGATAATGACCGTATGAGCCTAGGGCAAAGTTTTCCTATAACCACTTGGGGAATCAATGTAGACCTCAAATACAAAGGGTTTGGACTTTATATGTTAGGAACTCTTCATACAGGTATTACTCAATTATGTACAAACGCTTATTATTGGAATAATGGTCTGAATGGATACTCTGAATTAGCATTAAATCGCTACCATGAGGTTAATAATCCTTCAGGTACAATGCCCCGATTAACAACAACGACAAAAAGCAACAACTTTCGTGATTCCAGTTTCTGGACAGAGAATGGCTCATTTTTCCGTTTGAAAAATGTAGAACTTAGTTATACATTTGAAAATAAGGCAGGTAGATTCTTTGCAAACAAATGTAAACTATTCGTACGTGGTACAAATTTGCTTACCTTCTCTAAAATAAAGGATCTGGACCCGGAAAGATTAAATGCCGGAATCACAAATTATCCGGCCTATATGACTGTAACCGGCGGTTTATCCGTCTCTTTCTAAACTTAAAAAATATGCAAATATGAAAATAAGCAAATTAATACTGTTAACCTGTATTTGGGGAAGTATTGTTTCTTGTGAAGATCTGCTTGACCCTAAATTGACAAATGAATGGTCCAGTGAGACCGTATGGACTAATCCCGATATGGCACAAGCCGTTTTGACGCAAGTATATGCAGATTTAATGGTTGTTCCGGATCATTATGATGATAATTTCTTAGATGCTGCAACAGACAATGCACTAACCCGAAATTATGGTTCGAGTGTATACCGAGCTAGCATGGGAGCATTCAGCCGATCAACAAATCCACTTGGAAATTGGGACAATATGTATGATAAGATACAAAGCATCAATCTATTCATGGAAAAAGGAGTTACAGATGATGTAATATACAATCGTGTAAGTAAAGAAACTGATCAGGCAATAAAGACTCGTTTACTTGGTGAAGCCTATTTTTTAAGAGCATGGTGCAGCTTCAAATTGTTACAAACTTATGGAGGACGAACAGACGAAGGAGAAGCATTGGGATATACGATCACCAACCATTTCATTGGTGATAAGGAATCTGCGAAGCCGAGCCTGTTTAAACGTGACTCGTATAAAGATTGCGTCAGCCAGATTGTTTCCGACTGTGAAGAAGCTGCCAGACGTTTGCCTGTAACTTACACAGGAGATGATGTAGTTGTCGGAAAATCTAAAATTGGTAGAGCTTGCGGATTAGCGGCAAATGCTCTTAAAGCAAGAACTTTGCTCTATGCAGCAAGTCCGGCTTATCAAGACAAGGATGTAATTCAAATAAATGGCATGGGTAATTTTACTGTATTAAATGAAGCTACTTATCAAGCTGGTTGGGAGCGTGCTGCCCTTTTTGCCAATGAAGTGCTCAAAGACGCAGGGATAAACTATACCTTTACAGCGATGGCTGCTAAAGATTTGGCTGACGCTGGCAGTGATACCCCGGCCGATTTTATTTTCCGCACCTACATGGGACTTGTACATGGTATGGAAAGCCGACACTATCCTCCTTTTTATTTGGGAAATGCACAAACAATTCCTTCCCATAATTTAGCTGCCGCCTTTCCTGCCAAAAATGGTTATCCAATAACAGATTCACGTTCATTATATGACGAGCAAGATCCGTATTTGATAGCTAGAGATAACCGATTCAATATGAATCTATATTATCAAGGAAAAAAATTTGGAGCTTATAACTCAAACATTGATGTATCTGAAGGTGGAAAAGATTCAGAGAGTTTTCACATTTATGCCAGTCGTTCGGGATATTATTTATCTAAGTTCTTGTCTACTACACAAAAAAATATGCTGGATCCGATTCAAACATTGAATTCTCGGCACTTTAACCCATTATTACGTAAAACAGAAGTTTGGCTGAATTATGCAGAAGCCGCCAATGAAGCATGGGGACCTGAAGGTAAAGGTGACGACTGCAAATATAGTGCTTATGATGTCTTAAAAATCATACGTGAAAAATCAGGTGGTATCACAGATGCTACCTATTTGTCAGAAGTAGCTTCTGAAGGTAAAGACGCATTCCGGAAATTAATCCAAAATGAACGTCGTATAGAATTTGCTTTCGAAGATCACCGTTTTTGGGATTTACGCCGCTGTTTACTTCCCCTAGATACCACTATTGAAGGAATACAAGTGACAAGAACAGATAACGGTCTTTCTTATGAAATAAAAGAAATAGAACAACGTCCGTTGGATGCACTTCGCTATTACTATTTGCCGTTACCTAACGACGAATTATTAAAGAACCCAAACCTCAAAAATAATATGGGGTGGAATAATAACTAATATTAGATACGATTATGAAAATTGCAAAAATAATATTGCTCGCTTTGACGACTTGTTTAACGTCTTGCTATGAAGATTATACGCATGATTATGAAACAACAAATGTTGGTTTTGCTTTACAGAACCCATTGCGCACAGTAATATCAGACCGTGACATGCCTATATATGTAGGAGTATCATTAGGAGGTAAACGAGAAGTTGACATGAATGATTGGGCTAAATTTACCTTGGATGCTTCTTTATTAGAGGGTACTCCTCTTACACTTCTCCCCAAAGAGTATTACATATTGGAAGATCCGGAGATATTTAAAGTGCGGAAATCTAATTTACCTGTAGCAGATGTTGAAATCAAGTTTACAGATGCTTTTTATACAGATCCATTAAGTCTGACTACCCATTATGCCCTCCCTTTCAAAGTTACAGAAAGTTCCATGAACACTATTCGCGAGGGAGCGGATTATTCTATTGTAGCAATCAAGTATGTCAGTTCCTTTTCCGGAGTTTACTACCTTCAAGGTGAAGTAAGTGAAGTAGACGATAATGGAAATACAATAGAAGGTACCACTGTGGTGTATAAAGAAAAAGACTTGATAAATAATAATACATTGGAACTAAGTACTCTCGCGAAAAATAAATTGTTAAGACCCGGAGTAGCAAACTTGGCAAAAAGCAACATCAATCGTTTCCAGTTGACAATCGACAACAACGGCGAATCAGGTTCAGACTACAATGTTCAAATAGAAGGTATAGAAGGAGGAGTTACAATCATTGAAGGAAATGGCAGCTACATTGCCCAAAGTCCGACTTACACCTTCAACAATGGAGACAAACCTTGTCCGGAAATCAACCTGAATTACACCTATGAATTGGCAGGCAAACGCTATAAAGTGAAAGAACAATTAGTGTTACGTCGCGATCCTGTGAATGATTTACGAGTAGAATCATGGAAGTAATCTAAAAACTTGAGACATGGGGAACTATATTGGTTTCTCATGTCTCAAAATGATAACAATAAATGGCTTCTCATACACCCATCAGTGATCGTCACCACACTGAAGGTGATAAATGGGACGGCCTCATCATCAAGCAATCTACTATGGTGTTAACTCAAAATTTATACGTATGAAGTTTTTAAGAAAAATTTTGTTGGTTGGACTACTCCCTGGTTTTCTTATAAGCCAGGCACAAAATGTCCAAAACAAAGAAGATGTACCCTTGGATTTAGGATATCGTGTACTCCCTATGGGAGATTATAACGGTTCAGCCTACACCATCTCGGGTAAACAGTTACGCAATCTACCTGTTACAAATCTTTCGGCAGTATTGGCCGGACTGGTACCTGGTTATTTTGCTCGACAAGTGCAAGGTGGTGGATTAGTGAATGAACAGAATTCATTTTGGATAAGAGGACAAAGAAGTAATTCGCCTGATGTATTAGTACTGGTTGATGGACAGGAACGGGATTTTGCTGTTTTGTCATCACACGAAGTAGAATCAATTACTGTATTGAAAGATGCTGCAGCAACAGCCTTATATGGAATGCGTGCAGGCAGTGGAGCTATTCTGGTTACAACTCGTAAGGGAGCAAAGGGAAAACCGCAGGTTGAATTGACAGCTCAAATTATAGCTCAACAACCACTTAAAGAGTTAAAGTCATTAAACGCAGCCGATTATGCGAGACAGCACAACATAGCCCGCTATAATGACAATATGGATCCCCTGTATTCGAACTATGATATAATGAATTACGCTAAGAATGATCCTAATTCCATTTTATATCCCAATGTAGATTGGGCTGATAAATATTTGAAGGATATCCGATGGAGCCAGCGCTATAATCTTAATATCCAAGGAGGAACAGAAAAAAGTACATATTTCGTGAATGCAATGTATACTCGTAACAATGGCTACTTCAATACAGATGATTCACATGATTATAGTACCAATCATTCTGCCGAACGGTTTAATATCCGTTCCAATATCGATTTTGCCGTAACTCGCACTACCCAACTGGATGTAAATCTGTATGGCTGGTATCAAAGTCAGAATGGCCCTGGCAGCGGAGCTGAAAATATCTATAAAAATCTAGTCACATTACCGCAAGGAATCTTCCCAAAATGGTACAATGACCAAGGATATACAGATCAATACGGCAATGTTATCAATGCAGAAGATGGGAAAATTGTAGCAGGAAATGCATTCCGTGAAAATCCATGGGCAATGCTAAATCGCTCCGGCTACTTCCAGGACAAACAATTGTATGGTTCTTTCCGCACAAAACTCTCACAGGATCTTTCCTTCATAACAGAGGGATTAAAAGCTTCTGTTGCTCTATCCATGGATTCACGCACAATTTCTTCTATCAGACGTACAATAACTTTCGCATATTACGAAAAGGATGCGACGAATGAGAATGTTCTCCGCCGGACCCGCGAAGATGACTCGATGATAAACAAGGTAGATAATACCAGTTCTTTCCGCCGAACCGGTATCGTGGCTCAATTAGATTATAACCGTACCTTTGGAAAACATGGAGTTTCGGCTTTAGCTTTCTATGAACAATATGAAAGCAATGATGAAATGGTATTGCCAACCCGATTCCAAAGCGCAAATGGTTGGTTCGGCTATAATTATGATAAAAGATATGGCATCGATGTTATCGGAGCTTATCAGGGATCTCACAAATTTGGTCCAGGACACAAATTCGGTTTCTTCCCTACAATATCTGCCGGATGGACTGTTTCTAACGAATCTTTCTGGAAAGATGCAAAAAAAATGGTGCCCTACCTGAAGCTAAAAGCATCTTATGGACAAGTCGGCAACTCATCCGGCGTAGACGCCTTTTATTACAGGGGACGTATGTGGCCGCAAAACGAAGTCTATATTACAGGGGTAAACATGGGAACAAAGCTTGGAGGATACATTCAGGATATACTTCCAAATCCCGGATTGACTTGGGAGAAAGCCAGAATTCTGAATATCGGAATAGATACCCGACTATTTTCAGACCGGTTATCTGTTACAGCAGAATTTTTTAAAGACAACCGTCATGATATGTATGTAGTAAATAACAAAATCAGTTCTCTTGTCGGCAATGTAAAGGAATTTAAGCAGAATATAGGCAAAATCAATAGCCATGGAGTAGACTTATCTGCCATGTGGAATTCAAATATTGCAGACTGGAGCTATTTCATAGGTGGTACATTTTCTTATTCTACGAATGAACTGATTGCAAATGGCGAAGTAGATCAGCCATACGAATGGTTGAAGAATCAGGGACGGCCTTTAGGAGAAAATCGAGGATACATTGCAAAAGGCTTTTTCAATTCTTGGGAAGAAATAGCAGCCTCTCCTGTACAAACATTCTCTGATGTCCAACCAGGTGATGTACGTTATGAAGATATAAACAAAGACGGACAGATTGATGTAAACGATATGGTACCTATCGGTTACGGAGACATTCCCAGAATCATGTATGGTATTAACTTAGGAGTCGGCTACAAAGGATTTTCGATCACCGCATTATTTCAGGGAGCCGCAAAAGTCTCTCATCAATATTCGGACATTGTGATGAATCCTTTCACAGATAACGGAACCATATTTGAGCATCAACTTGATTACTGGACACCCGAACACCAGCATGCAACATTCCCACGTTTAACAACACTGGACAATGCCAGTCTTAATAACAGGCAGATAAGTACATTAAATGTAAAGGATGCTGATTTCTTAAGATTAAAAACACTGGAAGTTGCCTATGACTTTCCTACAAAAATGATACAGAAAATCCATCTTAAGGGATTGAGACTTTTCCTTAGCGGAACGAATCTGATTACCTGGACAAAATATAAATGGGTTGATCCTGAAGCTCCTTCACTGGCAGCTCCTTTGACGAGAAACATGAGTATAGGTTGTTCCTTAAAATTCTGATAGCATGAAAAAATCGATAATTTATTTGGCAATAAGCGCAACACTAACATTTTCCGGTTGTGATTATCTGGATGACATGCCCTATGACTGGGCCCAGCCTGATGATATTTTTACGAATGAACAGAACTATCTAAAACCGATTAATCAGGTGTATGCATATATTCCCGAAGGCTTCAACCACGTAGGAAATGCCTTTTTAGATGCAGCCACCAATGATGGAATAAGCACAATCATAGATTCGGATATTCATAAATTGTCTCGTGGGTATATCACTTCTTCAAATCCGATTGAAGAATGTTGGAATAAGTCATACAAGGGAATTCAACAAGCCATTTTTGCCCGCAAGTATTTGCGTGAGGCTGACTTGGTGTTACAAAATAAGACACAAGAAGACATCCAGGCATTTAAAGATACCTATTGTGCGGAAACTGAATGTTTACAAGCCTTATTTGAGTTTAACCTGTTAAGACACTACGGAGGCTTTCCTATTGTCGATCGTATTTACGAAGTCGACGATCCTGAACTGCAGACAAAGGCAAGAGACTCTTTTAAAGACTGCGTCAATCACATCGTACAGTTATGTGAGAGTGCTGCCGCTGTATTGAAAGTTGATCCGGAAGGTGGGAATGGTTCTTATGGCCGTATGACTAAAGGAATGGCACTTGCTATTAAAGCCAAGACATTACTCTATGCCGCAAGCCCACTCTACAACAGAACGGATAATAACGATCCACTACTAGGCTATACTGACGGCTCGGATGTGACGGAACGTTGGAAACTTGCAGCCAAAGCTTGTGCAGATGTAATCAATCTAAATGCAGACGGAACAATATCTCCGAATGGAAGTAAAAAATATAGTCTGATAGCTCTTACTGCTGCTAAAACGTACGACAAGATCTTTATCAATGCCAATCCTAATCCGGAATATATCCTATTCTATACGGCTGCTAAGGACAATGCTCTGGAAAACAGACATTATCCCCCTACAATATCAAAAGATCAGGGAGGAGGTACAGTACCTTCACAGCAATTGATCGATGCATTTACCATGAAAGATGGAAGCGATTATACCCATTCTTCTGACGGTGCAAGCATGTATACTAACAGAGACCCGCGTTTGACAGCAATTATCGGATATGACGGTTCGGTTTATGGAAAGAATACCATTTATACGCGAATTAGTGATAACACAACCATAGACGGACTCAACCAAGTGAAGAACCGTTCGACCAATACGGGATATTATTTAGCTAAATTCCTGGACAAAACACTGAACTTCGGACAGGCCAATGTGGGTACCGTTTTCCACTTATTCCCTATGATTCGCTTATCTGATATCCTACTTTCCTACGCAGAAGCCATGCATCACGCTTACGGCATGAATGCGGATCCAGAAGGCTATGGTTTGACAGCAATAGAAGCCGTACAAAAAATACGTACCAGAGCAGGATTCGGAACAAATGATAAATTTCTTAATGGGGTGACAGATAACAACTTTATGGAAAAAGTGAAGCAAGAACGCCGTATCGAACTCTGTTTTGAAGAACATCGTTACTTCGATTTGCGACGTTGGATGGATGGCAATCAACTTAGAGAACCTATTATCGGAATGAAAGTAGAAGAAAATGCTTCCGGGCTTCATTATACACGCATTACAGTAGATGAAGCACGCAATTTTAAAGATTACATGTATTATCATCCTATTCCTCTGAAAGTAATCAAGGAAAGCCCTTCCATCCAACAGAATCCAGGTTGGTAACGGGCATCAAAACTATTTAATAGATAGAAAACATGAAAAAGATAATAATATTATTCATATGCTTAACCAGCTCCATCTGGCATGTCTGTGCACAAACCAAAGTTAGCGGAATTGTTAAAGATGCCCAAGGAATGGAGATGATTGGCGCTACTGTCCTTCAGAAAGGGACTAATAATGGAATAGTGACTGGTTTGGATGGCAAATTTACTCTTACATTGTCCAACGAAGCAGAGCAAACACTTCTTATCTCAATGATCGGCTTTATAGAACAATCTATTGCCATAAAAAAGAATCATCCTTTTATCAATGTCACTTTGGAAGAAGACATTGCACAATTAGATGAAGTTGTTGTGGTGGGATATGGAACACAGAAAAAAGTATCTCTGACCGGTTCAATTTCTAATGTCGGAACTGAAGACTTGAAAAGCATGCCTGTATCAAGTGTCACAAACGCTTTAGGTGGCCGCATCCCGGGACTAGTAACCCGACAAGAGAGCGGACGTCCCGGCGGTGATCAGGCTACGATGTTTGTTCGTGGTCGTGCTTCATTGAACGACTCTAGCCCCTTAGTACTGATTGACGGAGTAGAACGACCTATGGCGCAAATCGACCCTGATGATATTGAAACTATCTCCGTGTTAAAGGATGCTTCTGCAACAGCCGTATACGGTGTACGAGGAGCCAATGGTGTGATATTGGTAACTACCCGGAGAGGTCGTGAAGGAGAAACTCAAATTTCTTTCTCATCTGAATTTGGTATTACTTCCTTCAATCGCATATCCCAAACCCTAAATTCAGAATCCGTTTCAAGATTCATGCGTGAGGGTGCTATCAATGATGGCTTTGACCCTTCCGATACCGGTAATACTCGCGGCCTTTTCCTGTCAGAATATGACAACTATCTATATCGTACCCAGAAAAGTCCGTTTACACACCCGGACAATGACTTTGTAGATATGTTTACGAAAAATGGTCTCCAACAGAAATACAATGTAAACCTATCGGGCGGAAATAAAACAGTACGTTACTTCGTCTCTGTGGGATACTTCACTCAAACCGGTATGTTTGAGACAGACGTAGACAAAATTAAAGAGCATGAGACAATACAAACTCTTTTAGAAGCCTCGCCCGATGTAGCAAAAGGCTTATACAAAGAAGGTTATAATTCGGAATATAAGTACAGTAGGCTCACCACTCGTTCGAATATCGATATCAACCTAACTGAAGATTTCAAGGTATCCGTGAATCTTGCTTATCGTTTCGGAAGTCAGAACCGCCCCTATGGCTATGATGCTGACGGACAGGAAGCACTGCGTCTGTTCGGCATGTTCTACCGCAATTCTCCTCAAGCATTCCCAATCTTAAATGCGAATGGAACTTATGCCGCCGCCGATGGTATATGGAGACAGAATCCACTCGTGACATTATGCTATTCAGGATTTTTTCTTAATTTCAATAACAAACTTGAGACAGATTTTGCTTTTAAATATAACCTAAGGAAACTGTTAAAAGGATTAAGTATAGACGGAAAATTCTCTTACGATGCAGGCTGGAGCAATAACCGAAGCATACAGCAGCGTCCCAATATCTATCAATATAATCCTGTAAACGGGACTTATAAACAAGGACTTGAAATGGTGTTGCCAACAAAAGCCACCAATAAAACGGCAGCTACACATCGGAAGTATGCTGAAGCGGCAGTTCGTTATAAGCAATCCTTCTCCGGACATAATATATCTGGACTGGTACTTTATAATATGAGTTACACTTCCACTCCCGGTGGACGCTATTCTTATGTACCTCATATCTATCAGGCTTTAGTAGGACGTGTTAACTATGATTATGAGAATCGCTATCTATTCGAAGTTAACGCAGGCTATAACGGCTCAAACCGTTTCGCGGAAGGACACCGTTATCAGCTCTTTCCTGCAGCATCAGTGGGATGGGTACTGACTAACGAACCTTTCTTTAAAGAAAACCCTATCTTAAGTTTTACTAAACTACGCTTCTCTTATGGTGAAGTTGGTAATGACAAGCTGGGAGGTTTCTCTTACTATTATCGTTCAGGATACGATGAAGGACTAGGCTACACTTTTGGAGAGACACATAACCCTGCGATTAAAGGTCTGATTCAAGGAAAAAGCGCCAATGAAAATATCACATGGGAAGTTGCACGGAAATATAACTTAGGACTTGAGACCAAATGGTTGAAAGATAAAATATCTGCCAGTATCGACTTTTTTAAAGAACGTCGTAGTAATATCCTATGTGAACCGGAAAGATATTCTCAAGCAGCCGGTTCAAACGGATTGGCTCCCATAAACTATGGTGTCGTAACAAATCAAGGATATGATTTGGAGATAGGCTATCAAGATCAAAAAGGAGATTTTGGATATTCTATAAAAGGGATTTATGGATATGCACACAATGAAATTGTAGAGAAAAGTGAATCTGTAAAGCCCTATGCCTATATGTCACAAACGGGAAATCCCATCGGGCAGTTTATCGGCTATATTTCCGACGGTTTCTTTAGCTCTTATGAAGATGTAGCAAGTTCTCCCGTTCAATTCGGACAAGTAAGCCGACCTGGAGATATTAAATATAAAGACTTGAATCATGATGGAGTGATCGATTCTAACGACCAAGCTCCTATCGGCTATAATCCGGTACCCGAAATGACTTTCTCTCTTGCTGCCGGTTTGAACTGGAAAGGAATTGATTTTAGTATATTGCTTCAGGGAGCTGCCCGTTCATCCATCTATCTGCAACAGGATATTGCATGGGATAATTTCTGGGGTAATTATTACGAAGAGCATATCGGAAGATGGACACCGGAAACAGCCGCAACAGCAACGTACCCACGTTTCACTAAAGCAGCTACTGCCGCGCATCCTAATTATTATAAATCTGACTATTGGTTGAAAGACTCCAAATACTTGCGTCTGAAAAACATTCAGTTAGGTTACACTATACCTCGCAAACTATTGAAAAAATTCGGAGTACGTTCACTTAGAGTATATGCGAATGCCTACAATCTCTTTACATGGGATAACGTAAAGAAGGTAGATCCTGAATCATCGAACAATAGTAATGGACAATTCTATCCACAACAAAAAGTAATAAATTTTGGTATCAACCTGAATTTCTAATGTTTGAAATGAATAATTTATGAGAAAACTATTTATATCCTTTGTAACGGCTGTCCTGCTTGCCAGTTGTAGTGCAGATAGCCTGATGAAAGAAACCGAACTGGATCTTACGGATACAGAGAAAGTTTATTCGGACATTACATTGACCCGCAAAGTTGCATACGACTTGTATGCACGTATGCGCATGGGGAGAGACCGCCTTGGCAGTTTTGGTTTTTTGGCAAACATTGGTGGTTCACCTTGTATGCTTGACAACGCAACAGACGATGGAGCCGGAAATACAACCCGTGCCGGAGGGGCAGTTATTCCCGAACTCGAGAAATTTATCAAAGGGGGAATTGATGCTTCCAAAGGTTTGATTGGCGGTGACCATCCATGGACATTTTACTATAAAGCCATCCGTTCTGCAAACACATTCCTGAACAACGTAGACCGTTCACCATTGGAGGATGCAGAGAAGATTTCCCTGAAAAACCAAGTACGCTTTCTGCGTGCATTGTATCACCACGAACTGTTTCGTTTCTACGGAGCATTAGTAATCGGAGACAAAGAACTCGATCCGTTACTTTATGACGAAATCAAACGTGAATCGTTAGAAACCACAGTCCGTTGGATTGCTAATGAATTCAAAGAACTTGCAGAGCCGGGAGTATTGCCCGACAAATACGATGCAGCAGATTACGGAAGAGCTACCCGGGGAGCAGCCCTAGGCTATCTGGCACGCACATTACTTTATGCAGCAAGTCCCTTACACAATGCGTCCGGAGTAACTTGGAGAGAAGCGGCTGATGCTGCCTACGATATGATTGAATATGCTGACAATGGAGATTTCTATCGTTTATATGAAGATCCGACCACTCCCGAAAAGAGCTACACACGATTATTCAATACCCGTGCCAATGGTGAGGTAATCATGGGATTTCTCCGTGCACCGGCAAATGACCTTTACGGAATGATGCCTGCCTTTGATCCCTGGAATGTAAATAAAGAGCTACTGACTTGTCCGAACCAATGGCTGGTAGACTGTTATGATATGCTCGACGGTTCACAGGCCATTCTCGGTTACGAATCAAATACGAAAGCTATTATTAACCCGAACTCCGGTTACAATGAAAATTCTCCTTATGCTAACAGGGATCCCCGTTTGGCACAGAGCATTCTATGTGATGGTGCTACCTGGCCTTTGGTCAACGGTAAGCCAGCTACAATAGACCTGTCAAAATCATATAGATGGGGAAGCGGATACTTCCTGACAAAGTTCCTGGATGACCGTATCGATCATCGAAAAGGTGGTACCACTTACATGGACTTTCCAATGATGAGATATGCAGAAATCCTGCTCGATTATGCAGAAGCCGAGAATGAGGCTGAAGATACGAATACAGCCAGAGAAAAAGCAATAGCCCAGCTTAACAGGATACGTCGTCGTGCCGGTATCACGACAGACTTACTGGCCGCAGATTATAATCAGGCAACCCTTCGGGAACGCATACGCAAAGAACGCCGTGTAGAACTTTGTTTTGAAGATCATCGATTCTTTGATATAAGAAGATGGCTGATAGCAAAAGATGTAATGAGATTACCGGCTGTCGGAATAAAGAAAATTAACGGTGAATATCAACGGGTAACTTTAGATACACGAAACTATAACGAGCGCATGAACTTGGCTCCAATACCACAGGATGAAGTTAATAACTGCCCGAATATCTACCAGAATCCAGGATACTAATCTAAATAGAATGTTTACTTAAAAAAAATAAAGTCATGAAAACAAATAGTATAATTGCATTAATTCTGTCAATCAGTTTATTTGGATTATTCGGTTGTGCAGATAAATATGAAGTTGATTATGAAGCACCTGTCAAAATCGAATTTGCGGGTGTCGATCAGAATAATAGAATATCATTAACGAAAGGGATTGCTGAATACACGGCAACCGTCAAAGTACAGGGAGAAATCATGAGTTTTGAAATTTATCAGGCAGACTCCAAAACCGGAATGCAGGGAAGTCTGATAGAAGAAACTGCCCAGTCATTTGCAGACGGAACGACTAATTACGAAACAACTTACAAGTTTACTTCTTTAAAAGAGAATGCCTGTATTACAGTAGTCGTTCTAGGTACCGACGGCCATACGTACCAACGTAACTTATTGGTAGAGATTACTCCTTCTGTTTTATTCTCCGATCCGGATTACGGAAAAGATGGAGAAATAGTAGAGACAGCTTCAGCTTATTATGGTTGTTATTATGCAACATGGCTTCTTGGACGCACCTATATGGCTGCTGATGCCATGAAATATACAAACGAAGTCGATTTCTCACTCGGAGATATTATCTTGCCTTCAGGAAGCGAAGCTGTACCAGCTCTTGTTTCACCTGCTAAAAGAAGTGATTATGGCTTGATGACAATTAATGGTTTACAACACACATTATTTGCTGAAACCTCTTTATCAC
>ERZ791571.313-NODE-313-length-40454-cov-4.940791_pt1 | contig 40454 bp, 38 predicted proteins | sample MGYA00509972_ERZ791571 | MGnify/ENA primary metagenome ERZ791571 (study PRJEB30046, sample SAMN00791936) | human gut metagenome | study: EMG produced TPA metagenomics assembly of the A metagenome-wide association study of gut microbiota in type 2... | reverse complement strand
TGCTGACTTGATCTCCGTCTCAACGGTTTGTGGTTTTTTTGAAGTTGTGCCTAGTTTACCACTGCGGATATCTTTCGTCAACACATTTAAACAAAATCTTGCGGATTTTTTTATTTATCCGTGTTTTTGTAAAGCAGGTTACAGATTTGTAAGAAAAAACGCTCTGCATACTACCGTCAGTAATACGCAGAGCGTTAAGCTTACCTGCTGATATACTTTCTGCTTCTCCCTACGCCGATAGGCGCCAGCCTACCTGCATCACACAGCTCCTGCAAAAGCATATAGGCCTTAGTTGTTTTCACCTGCAAAGCATCCTCAACCTGCTTGCGGGTAACATACCCCTGCATAGCAGCAAGCTGCATTACTTTGTCCTTTTCATCCGCAAAGCCATAGCATTCCTGCGTTTCGCTGACGCCCTGCTCCTTAGCCTGCACCTCATTAATATTAGGCAAAACAACCTTAAAGCCACCGTAAACCGCAATAAATTCCGGCCTTGCCGCAGTATCAAGATAGCTCTGCTGAATTTTTTCAATCCCCGTACCAAAGCTCTCTATTAAACGCAAGCGGTAGAACACGGCAGCCAGCGCAGGATTACGCGTCTGTGATACGCCGATAAAAATTGTTTCCATTTTTAAGCCCGTAACAAGTCCTCCCAAAGAGATAAACTCAATGCGGTCATCGTAAATATTAACCAACGTGCTGCCGCTGAAGCTGTAATCACGGTGCACAAGGCAGTTCAGCAGCACCTCGCGCACAGCCTCAGGAGGATAATCCTGCGTATCTACACGCTCCAAGCCGTGAAAGGTTGCTTTGGTTTTATTATAATTATCTATAAATGCGTAAGCATCGTAAAGCTGCTGCAGCAAAGAGCCGGTAAACTCACGTCTGTCGCGAAAAACCGCTCTCGTACTGCCCTGAAAAACCGCTACCTTCAGTGAATGCTCGCACTGCTCGGAAAGCAGCAGCGCCAGATTCGTGTACAAGCCATCGTCACCGATGAGCTTAAGAGTGCGCAGCTGTGCCTCGTCCAATTTCAGCTCACGCTGCTGAAAATGCTTGCGTAAAGCAGTAAAGGTCAGCTCCTGCTGCATACTGCGCATGCTTTCATAGCTTTTGCCGTTAACCTCTATCAGCATACGGCGAATGCCTTCATCGCTCAGCTGCTGGTTGCTGCTGCCCTGCCTGATATAAACACCGCTTGGCTTTAAGCCTTTTTCACGAATATAATACGGTCTGCTCGTGCCGTTTTGCACCGCAACCTCAATAATCTGTTTGCCTTCCCTAGTAACTGCGCGTATTTTGACAAACGGCATAACATCCGGTGCAATGCTGTCCTTAAGCGTGTTGGCTGTCTGCTGCATTACCTCGTCTACATTCTGCAGACCGACAACCTCTCCTGCGTCATTTATGCCTATATATAAAATTCCGCCCTCTGTATTGGCAAAAGCAACTACTGTTTTTTTGATATCGCTGACGTACAGCTCTTTAAACTCTCTGTCGATATTCTCATACGCAAGTGTTTCTTTTGTCATTAGCTTTCGTTCCTTTCGTTTTCTTTTATTTTACATCATTTTAGGAAAGAAAGCAACAAAAAACGCTCTGCGTACTACCGTCAGTAATACGCAAAGCGTTAAACTTGCCTGCTTCGAAGCCTGCTCCCTACGGACGCACGCTGGTGCGCAGCTGAATAGCCTCCGCCAGATGCACCGCCTCAATGTTCTCGCTGCCAGCTAGGTCTGCAATCGTGCGTGCCACCTTCAGGATGCGGTCATGGCTGCGGGCGCTAAGGTTCAGCATATTAAAGTAGCGCTCCATAACATTCTGCGCCGCCGCGTCCAACTGGCAATATTTCACAACCTCGCTCCGGCCCATCTGCGCATTGCAGTGCATCCCCAAGGCCTCCAAGCGCTCCTGCTGCAGCAGTCGCGCCTTTACCACACGCTCGCGGATAGCAGCGGAGGATTCGCCCTTTTCCTTCGTTTTCAGCTCGCTGAACTCCACCCTGCTCAGGTTTATCTGCATATCAATTCTGTCCATCAGCGGACCGGAAATCTTGCGCTTGTAGCTGTCAATTTCCGATTGTTTGCATGAGCAACGGTGCACGCTGTCGCCAAGGAACCCACAGGGGCACGGGTTTTGAGCTGCGCATAAAATAAACTTGCTCGGAAAAGTCATTGCCGCTCTCACACGCGAAATGCTCACCTCGCCATCCTCCAGCGGCTGACGCAGCATCTCCAGCGTAGCGCGTTCAAACTCCGGCAGCTCGTCCAAAAAGAGTACGCCGTTATGTGCCAAAGTAACCTCTCCCGGGCGCGGTGTACTGCCGCCGCCCAGAAGCGCGCTGCCGCTGATGCTGTGATGCGGACTGCGGAACGGACGCTCCAGCATGACGCTGTCTGCCTGCGGCAAGAGTCCCACAATGCTGTAAATCTTGGTAACCTCCAGCGCCTCAGCCTCCGTCATCGGCGGCAGAATCGTCACCAAACGGCGCGCCAGCATCGTCTTCCCACAGCCCGGAGAACCCACCATCAGGATACTGTGACCGCCGGCAGCAGCAATCTCCAAAGCTCTGCGCGCTACAAGCTGTCCTTTGACATCGGCAAAATCCACATGATAAATCTTATTATTATTCTGCAGAATATTTTCCTTCGGCAGCGGCGTCAGCGTGTTCTTCCCCTTCAGGTGCTCCACCAGCTCCTTTAAGGTTGCCACCGTATACACATCAATGCCATGAATGAGCTTGCCCTCGGCAGCGTTGGCCTGCGGAATATACACCTCCTGCGCCCCGCACTTCTTGGCATCCATAATCATGGAAAGCACGCCGGAAACCTTGCGGATTCTGCCGTCCAGCGACAGCTCGCCGATGAAAACCTTGCTCTCCAGCTTTTCCGGCTCCAGAATTCTGCCGCAAGTCATGAGGCCTATGGCAATCGGCAGATCAAGGCCACTGCCCTCCTTACGCAGGTCGGCAGGCGCCAGATTGACCGTAATACGCGTCATCGGGAAGGGATAATTGGAATTACGCAGCGCCGCCTTTACGCGCTCCTTGGACTCACGCACGGCCATCGCCGGCAGTCCCACCAGATCAAAGCTGGGCAGGCCGTTGCTCACGTCCACCTCCACCAAAATCTGTACACCATCAATACCACAAGTTGTTTCGCCAAGAATCTGTGCAAACATTATCAACACTCCTTTTCTTTTAAAAGCAGTGCGGCCAATGCCTGATGCTGATAGCCGCAGTGCTTTCAATGATAATTTCTACTACATCAAAGGAAAGCACCGGCGGCTGCTCCAGCAGACCTCTGTATTGGAGATAATATTCAGCGCAACGATGAATTTTTCTTTGCTTTGCCGGTGTCACGGCCTCTATCGGTCTGCCGAACCTGGTAGAAGCACGCGTCTTGACCTCTATGAAGCTGATACAGCCACTTTTTTCAACAATAATATCAATCTCACCATAACGGTGACAGCGAAAGTTGCGGGTCAATATTTTATAACCCATATTTTGCAGATAGCGGCAGGCAAAATCTTCGCCGTATTTCCCAAGACTACTCCTCGACGGGGTACTCATAGTTATCAGTCTGCGGAGCATAGAGGATATTTTCCTCAGCAGCCACCGGCGGCAGCTGCATGCTCTTCACAGGCTCAAAGCTGCGGCGGTGCCAGCGTGTAGCTCCATGCTCGCTCACAGCCTGCATATGCGCGCCGCTGCCATAGCCCTTGTTATGCGCAAAGCCATAGGCAGGATAAACAAGATCAAGGCGCTCCATGATGCGGTCACGGGTAACCTTCGCAATAATCGAAGCTGCGGCAATAGAAGCGCTCAGCGCATCACCATGCACCACGGATTCAATCTTCATATCGGGAACCTTCACCGGCATAGCGTCAATCAGCGCTGCCTGCGGCTTGCAGTGCAGGTTTTCCAGCACCTGCGCCATCCCCTGCTGCGTTGCGGCATAGATATTCAGCTCATCAATATTGCTGACGCTGACGATGTTCACCTCGATATCCAGTGCCTTGGCCATAACCTCGTTATACAGCATATCGCGCTTAGCAGCGGAAAGCTGCTTGGAATCGTTCAGCCCGCTGATAAACACATCCTTGGGCAGAATAACGGCAGCGATAACCAGCGGTCCTGCCAAAGGTCCGCGGCCTGCCTCATCTACGCCGGCAATCAGCTCGCAGCCTTCGTCATACAGCTCGCGTTCCAATTTCAGCATCGCCGTGAAGTGCTCCTTCTCCGCCGCCGCCTTCTCCAGACGCTTGTTGTATGCTGCCAGCAGCTTCTGTACTCCCTTGCGCTCGTCTGCTGCCAGCGTCGCCAGCTGCTCCGCCGTCGGCGTGCCTGCCAGCAGCTCCTTGATTTCGGTAATATTCATCTTCTGTATCCCCCTTAACATTTATTTCTGCATAAAGAAAAACCGCCTTACGGCGGTTTTTATGGCACGACAAATCAAGGCTCGTCGATTGTAAACCGCCCTAAACGTCCTGCTCGGAAGTCTCTGAGTACAAGCTGAATAACCTTATCAAGGTCCAGCAGTCCACCAGACTTCAGACAACCTCTGGCAACGGCAATCTTCGCCATAACGGCGTTGACATCATCACCCTGCTCGAGGCTTACTGCATATTTAGTTTGCAAATCCTGAGGATATTTGCGTATCAACAGATCAAGCAGCAGCTCTACGGCCTGCTCCCTGTCGAATACATCCTCCTTGATGGCACCGGTAACAGCAAGCGCAAAGCCCACCGACGGGTCCTCAAACTTAGGCCAGAGTACACCCGGCGTATCCAAAAGCTCTAAGCCCTTTGCAATCGTTACCCACTGCTGTCCGCGTGTTACACCCGGCTTATCGGCAGCCATTACTTTGTTCTTGCCTACGAGGCGGTTAATCAGGGTAGACTTGCCGACGTTCGGAATACCTACAATCATAACGCGGACAGGACGGTTGCGCACGCCCTTCTTCAGCCATTTATCAATCACCGGCTTGGCAGCCAGCTGAACTGCACTGATAAGCTGCTTAACGCCCTTACCGGTAGCGCAGTCAATCTTGCACACAGGCAGACCGCTGTGCTTAATTTTTTCCAGCCACAGGTCAGTCTGGGCCTTGTCTGCCATATCAATCTTGTTCAGTGCGATAACCTTCGGCTTGCTGCCAAGGATATCCTGCAGCATGGGGTTGGTACTGGAGCGCGGAATACGTGCGTCCAGCATCTCCACCACAACGTCAACCAGCTTAATCTGGCTTTCCATCATGCGCTTTGCCTTGGTCATATGGCCGGGGAACCACTGAATCTTAAAATCCTCCAGCATCATTCGCCCATACCCGTATCAGCCTTCAGCACGCGCATCTTGTCCAGCGGCCAGAAGGCAACCAGCGCACGTCCCTTAACCAGCTTCAGCGGCACAAAGCCAACGTCGGCAAAACGGCTGTCCTCAGAGTTATTACGGTTATCACCCAATACAAAGATGGTATCCTTGGGAACAACTACCTTGCGGTAATCGGAAATATTTTTGCCCTTCGGGTCATTGTGGTAGATGTAGGTTTCGTTCAGCTGCTTGCCGTTGACGAATACCTTGCCCTGCTGCATCTCCACAGTGTCACCGCCAACTGCGATAACGCGCTTGATAAAGTCACGGGTCTGGTCCTTGGGGAAGCGGAAGACTACGATTTCGCCCTTCTTCGGGTCGGTAACAAAGTAGCTCAGCTTATCAACGACAAGACGCTCATGGTTTACCAGAGTAGGATACATAGAGGAGCCTTCTACCATGTAAGGCTCTACCAAAAAGGTGCGGATGCAGAATGCGAGTGCTACCGCAATGATAATCGAAACAAGCCAGTCACTGGCAGAATCCTGCCAGGAGGTTTCACTTTTCTTGCTCAACTAATGAGCCTCCTCTCTATTGCCGGCACAGGCCGGATTTTTAACTACAATAATATAGATATATTGTAGCATAGATTGCAGCTTCAGTTATGACATAATTGTAAATTTGCTTTATTTTAAAGCATAAATGCTCCATAACGTAATAAAAGGGACCGTACTACTACAGTCCCTTTTACTATAAACAAAGATTGATTAGCGTTTTTCTCTGATACGAGCAGCTTTACCAGTCAGTTTGCGCAGATAATACAGTTTAGCACGGCGAACGATACCAACGCGTGCTACAACGATTTTCTCAATACGCGGGCTGTGAACCGGGAAAGTTCTTTCTACGCCAACGCCGTAAGAAATACGACGAACGGTGAAGTTTTCACGAACGCCGGAGCCACTGCGGGAAATTACAACGCCTTCAAACAGCTGAACGCGCTCGCGGGTACCCTCGACGATTTTGCAATAAACTTTAACGGTGTCGCCTGCTTTAAACTCAGGGATGTCGGAACGAAGTTGTTCTTGTTCCAGTACTTCAATAATGTTCATAGTTTCCTCCTAAATCATAGACGTTCATGTGCGAACTCCACAGCGGACCGTCCGTATTACACAACGTAAATTGTATCATAGACAAACAATTAATGCAAGAGAAAAGTGTATAATTTCTTGCATTTTTCTTTAAATTTTTTCCCACCAGGCCTCGCCTGCAAGCCTGTCCAGAATAATGGCTGCGGCACTGCGCACGCAAAGATGATTATAGTCGCAGGGGCCGTAAACAGGCTCCAGAATATAATCAAATTTGGCCATAGTTTCCGCCTCAATGCCAAATCCTGTGCCGAACAAAAGCAGCACCGGTCTGTCACCCTCCTGCAACTGCTTGCGCATAAAGCTGTAGGAAACGGTGTTGGGATAAATGCGTGCATCCGTAGTAACAACGTAAGGCTGCTTGCCTGTGCGCTCTACAATCGTCTGCACCGCACTTGCGATATCAGGCTGCCACAGCACGCGGCTCAGCGCGTCGGCACGGTCGGGGTTATACACCTTGCCATAGCCCTCCTGCCAGTAGGAAAGTATCTTATCGATAATCTGCTTCTGGACCTCCAGCGGATGGATGATGTAATAGCCCTGCACATTGTAGGTGCGACAGGTACGCGAGATATCGTGGATATCAAAGTTAGTCACCGCGCCGGCGATAACGTTCATGCGCTTGTTGTAGATAGGATAATGGACCAGGCCAACATATAAATCAGCCATTCGCCTCATCCTCCTTCACCTCAGTGCCTGCGCGTTTTTCCTGCTCGGCAGCTATTTCGGCACGCAGCTCCTCATAGAAGCGGCGCTCCGATTTTTTCATTTTATAGGGCAAGCGGCCTGTCAAAAGCTCCTTTTGCTCCGCACTCAAAAGGTCGGGACGCAGAGCGAGCGTTGCCTTGAGCGACTGCTTCAGGCGCCAGCTGTTAATCAGCGCATGGTTGCCGCTGCGCAGCACCTCAGGCACCTCCATGCCCTCAAAGTTCACCGGACGGGTGTACTGCGGATATTCCAGAAGGCCGGTGCTGAAGGAATCCTCCTCCGCACTTTCAATCTTTCCCAGTACGCCGGGAATAAAGCGGGAAATAGCGTCCATCACAATAATGGCAGGCATTTCGCCGCCGGTGAGCACGTAATCGCCGATAGACAGCTTTTCATCAACCCAATGGAAGATACGCTCGTCAAAGCCCTCATAATGACCGCAGACGAAGATAAAATCCTGTCCGCTGTGAGCATATTCCTCAACAATACTCTGTTTGAGCGTGCGTCCACCCGGACACATCGCAATAACACGGGCGTTCGGCAACTGCTCCTTCGCCTTGCGGATAGCAGCTACCATCGGCTCCGGCTTCAGCACCATACCGGCACCGCCGCCGAAGGGAGAATCATCCACCGTGCGATGCACGTCATGCGTAAAATCGCGCGGATTAATGCAGCTCACCTCAATCAAGCCCTTGGAGGCAGCGCGCTGCAGAATGCTGTGACCTGCAGCCTGCTCAATCTGTTCGGGAAATAAGGTTACAAATAAAAACTTCATTCTGCCTCAACCCATTCCGGCAGCTCTACGACAATGCGCTTTTCTGCCAGATTGATTTCCTTGACATATTTCTTCAGTGCCGGCAGCAGGTAATCCTTCTGTCCGGGGACAGCGATAACATAAACATCGTTGCTGCCTGTGCTCAGTGCGTCCTTAAAGGTGCCGATTTGCTCGCCCTGCTCGTCATAAACAGGCAGGCCGATGAGATCAGCAACATAGAAGCGTCCTTCCTCCAGCTCCGGCAGGTCCTCAGCGTTAATGCTTACCTCCATACCGCGCAGCAGCTCGGACTCGTTCATGCTTTTGATTTCGGCAGTAGTCACCAGCACCATTCTTTTATGAAAGCGTGCTGCTTTCACGGTCAGCTTGCGACCGTCCGGCAGCAGCAGATAATCCAGGTCTAAAAATTGTTCCGGCTTATCGGTTAACGGCAATATACGAATATCGCCCCGCACACCGTGCGGAGCGACAATTTTGCCAATAACTATTTGGTTTTCCATGGATTATTCGCGGAAAGCGATAATCTTACCGTCTTCGGTAAGGATTTCTGCGCCCATCAGGGTATCAATATTGGTGCCTACGGTAATTTCTACAGTACGCTCCAGGGTACCATGACCAATTTCAGCGCCCAGCTCCAGAGCTTCCGCTCTTTTCAGCTTAGCCTCTGCTTCTTGTTTGGCAGCAGTACGCTTATTTCTTTCGATGTCAATTTGTTCGCGCAAAGCCGGAAGCACGCTCAAATCGCTGGCAGCCTGATGCAATGCTTTTTTAGCCTGGAACTCGAATTGCTCCAGATCAAGCTCCATATTCTTTATGGTATTTTGGAGATCTCCAACAATTTTCAACTTTAAATCTTCAGTAACTTTTGCTTTAACAGCGACGGGAACCCTAACGATCATTTTATCCATAGCGATATACCATCCTCAATCAAATAATTTCGACAATGACTTTCACATTTTCACGGGTTGCTACTGCTTTCATAACAGTTCTGATAGCTTTTGCGATACGGCCCTGTTTTCCAATAACCTTACCCATATCTTCAGAAGCAACATGGAGGCGAAGCACCGTTGTTGTTCCGGTGGTCTCCTCCTCCACTACTACTGCAGAGGGATCATTTACAAGAGATTTGGCCATAACTTCTACCAATTCCTTCATGTAGATCACGCCCCCTCAAATTATTTTGCTGCTTTAGCTTCAGCAAATTTTTTCATGATACCATCCTTGCTGAACAGGTTTTTAACGGTATCGGTCGGTTGAGCGCCTTTGTTCATCCAGTCGATAGCTTTCTCAGCATCGATTTTTACGCTAGCCGGTTGAACGGTGGAATCGTAGTAACCGATGGATTCGATGAAACGACCATCACGAGGAGAACGAGCGTCTGCAACAACAATACGATAGAAAGGAGCTTTTTTAGCGCCCATACGTTTTAAACGGATTTTAACTGCCATGTTGATTTTCACCTCCTTAAATTAATATCTCACAACATGGAACTTTTCATTTATTATCTGCCAAACGGCAGCTTGAAGCCGCCTTTGGAAGCAAACTTTGCCATACCCTGCATACGCTTCATCATCTTCTTGCTTTCTTCGAAGTTTTTCAGAAGCTTGTTGACATCCTGTACACGCATGCCGCAGCCTGCAGCGATACGTTTACGACGGCTGCCGTTGATGATTTCGGGTTTTTGTCTTTCCTTCTTGGTCATGGAGCGGATGATTGCTTCAATGCGGTCGAATTCCTTTTCGTCCACATTAGCTTCCTTCAGCTTTTGGCTGATACCGCCCATGCCGGGGATTAAGCCTAAGATGGTTTCCAGAGAACCCAGCTTTTTAACCTGCTGCATCTGGTCCAGGAACTGCTCTAAGGTGAATTCATCCTTACGCAGCTTTTTCTCCATCTCCAGTGCCTTGGCGAGGTCTGTTGTAGACTGGATTTTTTCTACCAGAGTCAGGATATCGCCCATGCCCAGAATACGGGAAGCCATACGATCCGGATGGAAGGGCTCCAAAGCATCCAGCTTTTCGCCCAAGCCGATCAGCTTAACCGGCTTGCCGGTAACAGCCTTTACGGAAAGCACCGCACCACCGCGGGCATCGCCATCGAGCTTGGTAACAATCAGGCCGTCAATGCCTAATTCCTTGTCAAAGCTCTCGGCAACAGTTACTGCGTCCTGACCGGTCATAGCATCTACAACCAGCAGAATTTCCTGAGGATGAACAGCGCCCTTAATGTTGCGCAGCTCCTCCATCAGCTCTTCATTTATATGTAAGCGGCCTGCGGTATCGATGATTACCGTATCGCATGCCAGGCTATGCGCCTTTTCCATGGCCTTTTGGGCAATTTCTACAGGAGAAACCTTATCGCCCAAAGTAAATACCGGCACATTCAGCTGTTCGCCCAAAACCTGCAGCTGGGTAATAGCAGCAGGACGGTAAACGTCGCCTGCAACCAGCAATGGTTTTTTGTGCTTACGCTTCAGGTAATTGGCCAGCTTGCCGGCGGTAGTAGTTTTACCTGCGCCCTGCAGACCAACCAGCATGATAACTGTCGGCGGTTTGGGAGCAACAGTGAGCTTGCTTTGGGTACCGCCCAAAAGCTCAATCAGCTCTTCGTTAACAATCTTGATAATCTGCTGATGCGGATTCAGGCCTTCGCCGATCGCTTCACCAACAGCGCGCTCTTTAACCTTGGCTACAAAGTCCTTGACAACCTTAAAGTTAACGTCGGCCTCCAAAAGCGCCATACGCACTTCGCGCATAGGAGCCTTTAAATCTTCCTCAGTCAGCTTGCCGTTGCCACGGAACATCTTTAATGCATTTTGTAATCTTTCAGATAAACTTTCAAATGCCATTCTATCTACCTACCTTCACTGCAAAGCTCTTTCAGCATTTGCACGGCCTCGTCTTTTTTTGCCTCATCCGGAGTTGCCAGCAAATCTATTGCCTGCTGCAGCTTAACATGCAGCTCCTCCTCGCGGCTCAGCACCTTCAGTGATGCTTCATATCGTTCTAGCAGCTGCTCAACACGCTTGAGCAGGTCGTGGACAGCCTGGCGTGAAACGCCCAGCTCCTCCGAAATCTCACTCAGAGACAAGTCGTCATAGAAATACAGTCCCAGGCATTGCTTCTGCTTAGCTGTCAGAAGTCCGCCATAAATATCAAAGAGCCTGCCTAAGCGCATACGCTGCGCAAAAATTTCTTCTGCTGACATTTTTATCCCTCTCGAAATTTAGTCGACTATGTAAGTATAAAGCATAAAGCAATGCTTGTCAAGTATTTTTACTTGTCACCTTTAAAAAATTTTCTAAGCCTCTTTTTCGTCCTTCAGCCACTTCCAAATCAGCGGTGCTGCGTAGCTTCCTATCGCCTCATACGTCTGGGATTTGGGATGAATGCCGTCAACGTAGGCCTTAAAGCGTGCTCCGGCGTCCAGGCCGATGGCAGGCTGCAAATCCAGCAGGAAGGCCTTGCCGCCGCAGATATGCTCTGCCTCCTGCCGCAGGTTCAGCAGCTGACGGTTGAGCGCCTGCTCCGTACTGATAAACGGCAGCACTACGCACAGGCTGTAGTGCTTTTCCTCGCACCACTGCAGCACACGCTTGTAATCGCGGCTGATGTCCTCAATACGGCGTCCCTGCAGAATATCGTTGGCACCGCCGAGGAAGAGGACGTGCTGCACATATTCCGGCAATGCGTACTGGCGCATGCGGTAGATGATATCGTCACAGCAGTCGCCGCAGACGCCGTAGTTGAGCATTTTAATCTGCGTCAGCTTTTCCACCTGAGCGGTCCAGGAATAACGTGGGCCGAAGGGGAAGCCCTGCACCAGAGAATCGCCGTAACAGGCAACGTATTTCATGATAATCGCTCCTAACGTTGGTTTTTTTACATATTATTATAGCATAATAGTAAAGGCTGTTACGGTAGAAGTTGATGTGTTTATACTTGCCTAATATCGAAAATCACACTTCTAGATTAACATTTTTCCATTGAACAGGTCTATAATTCTATCGACTCTAAAATAGCAATCAGCTTTTCTAATTCACTCTGTTTTAAATTTACTCCTTTGCCACACTTCGTATGTTTATGATCCCATTTGCGAATATCTAATCCTTTTTTATATCCCCAATCAATGACACGTGCTTCTGTTGACCAATTACCCTTATCATTTAAAACAGTAACAAGTCCATAGTCATCAATGCTAGCATTTCCCAAATCAATAACTTGCAACAACTCATCTTTTGAAAATATTGTATCTTCTCGTAATACATCACGCAGTTTAAGAATTTCTTCTTTATTTAGCACAATTCCCTTCCCGGGTTTTTCGCAAGAAGTGTTATTCCATTCACGAATATCAAATGCCGGCGGGTTATTATACCATCGCATATAGTTTATACATATAGGACGAGTATTATCAGATATGGACCCGTAGTTTTTTATAATCTCGTAATTCTGCTCCGTTGTTCCATCAGGTGATAATCTGTCTCCTTTTGCTGTTGTGAACCACGCAGGCATGTTCTTTGATGCTCTTCCACCCTTTGAGGAAAAAATAAATTTAAATCCATGTTTCTCAAACAATTGCATCAAGTCATTTAAGGAGTTATCTCCAATTACCCATAAAGCACCTTTTTTATCTCGTTTATCTACAAAAGATAAATCTAAATACGAAAAAACCTCTTTTAATGTTAATTCAAATATACTTCCATCATCTATTTTTTTCTGCATTAACTCAACTTTCGTATCATCTAATGTCTCAATATTAATCTCAGCATCTTTATTATTGTTAATTACATCATCAATAGTCAATCCATCAAGAATATTACTCATACCGCTCACTCCCATGATATTTTTTAGTTATATATATTAATTAAAATCCGGATGAAAATCTATTAATTGTTCTTTTTTCTTTTCTCCTATATCCATAGCAAAGCTATTAACAAATTCATAAATCTGATCACAAAGAATCTGTTTATCATGACAATTAGAAAACTTATTGTACAACAGTTCTATGCCTTTTACTGCATATTCATTAATAATATTCATATTAGCTTTCAGTTGTTCCCTACGATTAGGATCCGTATCATCTCTAAACGTTCTGTTCATATAATCCTCTACACTCATACCAGGGATTTCCTGAGCTAACAAAATTATTCTGTATATGAATTTTAAGTCTTTTTTCCTGGAATTCAAGTCATTTGCAAAAATAGAAACTTCCCTATCTCTAAATTCATCAGTATCATGAATAGTTACATTGTTTAAATATCCTATCAATATACTTAAAACATATCCCTCTCTAATGGTATTAAAAAGTCCTATGTCTTCTTTAAGCTCCTTCAATTTCTTGGCATAAATTCCACGTAACTCTATTTCATTTTCAAATAAACCATTATTACTTTTCTCAATAATATAATTCATACTATGCGCCTTCCTCGACAATATGTACTTCCGTTTCATCAATTTTTTCAAAATGATAAACACGAGCCACTTTAGTATCAATACCTTCTTTCGCATATCTCCAATCTTTATACATTAAAGCAAATATAAGTTGTGATGTGCATTTTGCTAACTCTTTTGAAATGTTTTTAGTGTGCTTCTCATCTGCATGTGAAAAAGCAGCATCAAGAACAAGCGGATACTGTTCGCCAAGTTTCGCCAGCGTTTTATTTCGTTCATTCATCACATCATGAGCAAGTTTTACCAGACCACCTACATATGAAAAGTACTGTATTGCACGCAAACCACCTGTAGTATCCACTTTCCCTCCATCATATGTCATTATGAACTTATAGTTTTCATCTATAGAAACCTGACGCTTTCCGTTATACATTTCATTGAATATATGTGATACATTTTTATTAAGACGTTTCAACATATCTTTTTCACTTTTGCCATATTCACGATTAAGCCAATTATATATTTCCTCTGCATATTTAAAGTACAAACGGTACTTCGCTGATTTCTCACTTTTATCTTTAGAGTCATTAAATTTTTTATTTATATTAGTTATATCACTCTCTACCGCACTAATATTAGCAATAACCGTCTCTTTTTTTTCAGTTAAATCTCTAATATTTCTTGCATAATTACGTTTAGTCTCCTCCAATGTAGCTATATCACATTCTTCCATTTCAGCCAACTGTTTCGAAATTTCAGCTACTTCTTTTTCATATTCATTAATTCTATTTCTTAATTCAAGTATATCTTCATAATTATCATCAATCTCCTTTATAAAGTCGGTACAATTTTGAGAACTTTCAGCCATACTATCTTCTAATTCAGTAATAAGTGTTCCTACTGCCTTTGGAGGGAGAATATCATAGTATTTCATTAGTTCTTTATATGCCATACTCCCTTCTCTTAGCTCTGTACCGCAAAGACATTTTTTACGAGCAAGTAATTCATCTAACGCTTGTGCATCTATGCCACGAATACCTTTGTCAACTACATCCATTGCTTCCATTCTAGCCATTGCCGGTTCTAATAAAGGTTTTATAAATAAATGCATTGACTTTTTACCAAAGCTATCAACTAATTTAGATTGGAATTTCTGTAAATCTTTACTTGCCTTTTGTATAAACTTTTCTAGCTCATCTCTGTTTTTTTGTAATTGTTTCGACGGTTCTGCTTGCCTAAGCTTTTCTTCTATGCGATCTTTTTTTTGCATATAATCATTAATATTTACTTCACAAATATCTTTCTCTTTCTGATATTCGGACAATTTATTCTCCAAGTCATTTTTTTTAGCAAGAATCCTATCTACTTCACCACTACTAAGTCCAGCTTGCATACTTTCAAACATTCCCATAACGCTGTTGCTGTAATAATTTCTTGCAGTATGCGGTCCATATATATGAAATTTCATATTACCAAATGCAGTTAAACCTAACAGTGTTCTTACAGCATCCCCTAACTCTGCTTTATTTATCTCATTATCTTTTTCACCTTCAAAGAAAAAATAAGATGATAAATCCATAGGAAGGATCGTTTTTACTATAGATGAAATATCTGACTTCTGTACACGCCGAATTACACCATCTTTATCTGTACGTGTCATTTCTGCTTCATCTATTCCATTTTTAATGTTTCCATCAGCTAATTTCTCAAAGCGCTGAGTACGTCTGATAGTATATTGAGTACTATCATCTTCAAATTCTATTTCAACAAATGCAGTATCAGTTTCTCCTATTTTTAATTCTCTAGCAACTCTTGCATTTAAAATGCTATTTTTTTCATTAAATCTGCTTTCGCCATACAAGCACCATACAAACGAAAGAACAAAAGTTGATTTGCCATGCGTATTGTCACCTAAGAGGACAACTACATTCTTATCCTCATCAACAACATCTAACAATATTTCCTGATCACCTATAAATGGTCTGAAATTATGATATTTTATGCGCTTCAATAACATTTGTTAGCCTCCTCAATAATAATCTGTTTTATTAATTCTTTCATCTTGTTATCGCTATTAGAACGTGTTTTAGCATTATCACGCTCTAATATATAAATTCTATTAATCATGCGCTCCAATGCTTCTTCTTTTAATTCTTGTTCAGACATTTCCATACCATCCTTTATAAAATTCCATATGCTTGATAAATAGATTCAATTAAATCATCGACAGCATTAGTATTCTCTGCAGCTTCAGCAAATTCTCTCATTCTATCGATTTCTTTTTTTATAAGCGTCATATCACATTTTTTTGTTGAACTATCTATATATTTCACCTCATTTAACTTTCTCGGAAGAGTTATGAAATCAAAGATTTCGGCAAATTTCTTACCTGGAGCCTTTCTTAGCACTCTACCTCTACGTTGGACGTATTCCTTAGGATTAGTACTACTAGCTAATATAAATGCTTTTCTTATATTAGGTATATTTACACCTTCATCAAGACACTTTATTGCTGTAATAACTTGTATTTGAAATCCTGTTGAGAACATTGCCTTGATCTCTTCGCGTTCATTTCTATCCTCAAACGATGTAAATTTTCTAACACGCAAACCTATATCGCTAATTCTTTTTGTTATAAGTTCTATCTGTTTAATATCCGATTCGCAATCCGTTATAGAAGACTCATACTTATTAGTTCCACAATAAACAAGCATATAATTTTCCTTTTTATGTTCTTCCATCAATTGTGCTATATTTTTTATTTTGTCTTTACACCCAGATATAATTCTAGCCCGTTTGATTAATAACATTTTCAGATAGTCACTGTTTTCAAATTCTTCATGACTACTTTTACCTAACTTTGTGACTTTTTTAGTAAGTTCTTCATATTCATCATATTCATCTTGTGATAAATAATTAATTACCGGTTTGTAATAATACTTGGTCAGAAAACCATTTATAATAGCATCTTTAAGCGTAAATTTAATACTTGTTTTACCAAAAAATTTACGTAACGCTTCTGTTCCATCTTCATCTCCATAACGTTCGATAGTCGCAGATAAACCTATTCTATATCTTGCTTTTAAGGGTAAGATATTTCTTGTTTTTTGAGCACCAAAATTATGAGCCTCATCAGCTACAAAACAAAAATTTCTTGTAAACTCGTTAATTATCTTTTGAAAATCATCAGATATAAAAGTTGCAATTGTAGCTACAACACAAAAGTTCTTTACAATACCTCTATTATATAAATTTAATGCTTCTTGAAATTCCTTTCGCCATTTATTTCCTGAATAAGAATAGGCTTTTATAGGTTGTACATTAAAATTATTAATATCTTCAACCCACTGCTCCACTAAATGTTGATACGGAACTACGATTATGACAGCTAAATCATCATTTAACGCTTTTGATAAAGAAGATAATGCACCTAAGGCAGTATATGTTTTTCCTGTACCGGTAGCCATATCAAAAATACCACAGTTCTGTGAAGTAAACCAATTGTCAATAGCCTTTATTTGATATTCATGCAGTTCTATATTTTCCGGTATTCTAAAAAAAGCCTTTTCTTTTACTTCAATACCACTATCGATTTCTGTATAACCATGATAATCAACACTTTTTGTTTTATATCTTTTTACAAATTCATCTGTTACATTTTTAAATTCCAAAGTCTTTATTCTAGGCTCTATATCATTCCAAATTGCCTCAAACGCATTTAATTTATCAGTTATACGATCTTTTTCAGAGCCTTCTGCCCAACTAACATACACATCCATTGTTTCATAATTATCTACTATTGCTGTCGCACTTTCATTGGGAGAACCAGTAAACACCACTATATTATCGGAACTGTCATGCACAATACCAACTTTTTCATGATATATACCAAAACCTATATCATTTTCCACAAATGCTATTCTTATATCTAAATACCCATCGGCTATCAAATTAGCCATGTAATTCAACTGCTCTTCTTCATAAGCGTTAATAGGCTTCTTTAATTCCCTTAACAATGAATTTTTTATGATTTCATCGCGTTTAGCATAACCTTCTCTTATAGCCACTATGTCTTTTTCTGATAAATTAGGAGATGCAATAATCCTTACTCGTCCGCCATTTTTTATTAATGAATTAATACCTTTATATATTTGTGAAAAAATTGATGAGGAAAAAAAACCAACTGCTCTATCATATTGATTACCCTCGCTCAAAACCGGAATATAAAATTTCTTTGCTATATCATCTATACAACTTCTATATTCTCTTTTTAAATTTAAGTCTTTCAAGCTCATGAATAATCACCCCATTATAAGCAATCTTCTATCTCTTCCAGCGCCCTCTCCAGCGCAGTAAAATCTTCATCACTGGTAAAATACCCTACGCTAAACCTAATCGTCCCGGCAGGATATGTCCCTAAAAATTGATGTGCTAAAGGCGCACATTGCAGACCGGTACGCACTGAAATACCATACCTATCAAAAATTCCGCCAGCACTGTCACTGCTTATTCCATTCATAACACAAGATACAATGCCAACAAATTTTTGCTGGTCATTATTGCCGACAACCTTTAAGAAATCATATTGCTCTATGATACTTAAGAGTCTTCGCCTGTGCTCAACTTCTCTTTTCCATACAGTGTCTTTACCTTGCTCATCAAGCCATTTTAAAGCAGCGTTCAGACCGGCAATGCCAACAATATTACTCGTCCCCATCTCATAACGCTCTGGCAAGCTGTTAGGCATATTCTGATTAGCAGATTCAAAACCGGTACCACCAAAAATAACTGGCTCTAAAACGATCTCCGGCTTCATAACAAATCCGGAAATTCCGGTAGGACCATACATTGTTTTATGTCCGGCAAACACAGCAAAATCAAAAGTATTTAAGCCTACATTAGTATCAACTAAACCGGCAGTTTGAGACATATCAGCAACAGTAACAGCATCATAATCCTTGGCTATTGCGAAAATTTCTTCTACCGGAGCAATAAGTCCAATGACATTGCTTGCATGACTAACAATGACTGCATCAGGCTTTACTTCATCAAACTGATAACGGATGCGAAGCAAATCATAGCTTAAATCCTTCGGAACATACAATTGAACTACCTTTATTGCACCAGATTGCTCATAATAATGTAAAGTTCTTGTGACTGCATTATGTTCAAAGGGACTAATATAGATATTTTTCAATCCTTTCTTTATCAGTCCTTGAATAATTATATTAAGAGCAATAGTCGCAGTAGGTGTAAATACTATCTGCTTTGCAGGGCAATGAAATAACTCTTGAATGCGTTTACGAGTATCTTTTAGCAAAGCTCCTGCACTTTGAGCCATACCATAATTACCCCTGCCTGCATTAGCTCCGCTATTTTTATAGAATTCACTCATGAATTCATATACGCTATCAGGTTTTGGAAATGTAGTAGCTGCATTATCAAAATAAGCCATTTTTTCACATCCTTAGCACAACTTTTGTAGTATCTCCATCATAATCTGTCGTTTTTCCTGATCAGAAATAGATGTTCCCATAGATTCTACATCAGCTGTAATCATATTCATCAACAACTTAGCACGTTTGCTAAACTCAACTTTTTCAAAGCGTTTTGTCACAGCATTGCCTGTTTCGTCAATATATGAAAGCTCATAACTACTTGTTGTCGCAGTATTTTCTACAGCATCGTCAGTCTTGCTTGCAAACGCTTCTGCAGTAGCTTTATATTCTTTAAGAGCTTCCATAAATGTTTTGATTGTATGATCATCCCAATCCTCAATACGTAAGCCTGTAGCTAACTTAGCAATTCGTACAATGGTAGCCTGATCATCATGAGTTACTGTTTTAAATAAAGCAAGGCATTTTTCTGTTCCGTTGCCAAACAGTTGCTCAAAAACTTTTTGATCTAACTGTTCGCACCAATCCTTAATTACAGATGCTAATGACATAGCTTTTAAACTAAGCTTATTCTCCTGTATAGCAAATATTTCTTTTAGCTGCTCTGCTAACATTACTTTAAGCACATCAATATAAGCATCAATATTCTTTTTATAAGCGGCTATGTCTTTACAAATATCGGAATTAAACTCCTTATAACCAAATACCTCAGGAATCTTTTCAAATAACAATTCTTGACTGCCATTCCCCTGTTTTAACTGCCTCAAAAATGCTATTTGCTTACTATCTGTCTTTACACCATCAATTGTTTTCTTTGATTCCCTCGTATATTTTGGCAAACCTAAATACCAACGCTTCATTGCAGAAGCAACATAGCCATATGCATCATTCAACTTCTCAGTTTCAATAACATAGTCAGAAAATACAATTGCCAATTTCTCCACAAATAAAGCTTTATTGATATCCCAATCAAAGTACGAAATATAATAATTATCAGGATCTGAAAGCATCTGCTGCATTACATCCGCATTCAACGGCACTTGTCCATAACTATCTTGGATGACAATTTGCTGTTTTAACTCATGAAATACTACAGCTACATAAATCGGAATAACACCATCTCTTAACCCGATATGATATTCTGCATCAGTTAATCTACGATAAATCTCTCTAAATGGTATCGGGCCTAAAGTTCTTGCCTCAAAAATAACAGCTTTTATTGTTGTCAGAACTTCTGCCATATGGATATCCTCAGGCTCCATATTAAGAACGGATGTACCCATAAAGCCTTCGCACAAAATACCCTTATTAAGTAATGTACTACGCATGATCGATACTTCCTGACCGCTACCGGAAAATCCTAAATTTTCCTCAATATCATTGCGTAGTAATGCTGCTATAACTTTATCTCTGCTATTTTTAGCGATAGATGTAATATTTTTCTTGTTAATTGCCTCATTATTGATAACAGGAGTATTAGGAAAAATTCTATAACAAATATTTGACAACAATTCTGTAAGTGCTGCTTTTCTTGTAATATGCTCTACATTACCATTATGTATATAAACAGATTTGTAATTATTAGGATGAGTATATGAATTTATAAAATCAAGAATTACATCACGTAAATCTTCATAGATAACCTCATATTCATCAAACAATATTGAATTACCCTCTGCAGCCTCTTTCAGCTTTGAAACAGCATAAAACTGCTGGGCAATCATTTTTATTTCCTGATATTTCTTAGGCAGAACAAATACGCACTGATCAATCCCCTTGCTAGTCTGCAAGACTATATCTTTTATAGCATCTATAGATTTGTTTTCTTCGGGAATTATTGCATAAATTACACCATCTGCCTCGCTATTTTCACTCTTTACCTGCCAATCAATATTTTCCCGTACTTCACTAGCTTCGATAAATTCAAATGCAAAATAACGAATCATTTCTTTCTCGTCATTATAGCGAGATGGATATACGTAATTATCAAAATTTGACTGATTTAAAATTTCTTTTGTAGAAACCCGGCTAGCATTAACAGCCATAAAATCATTAATCTTATCTTGAACATCAACACCGGAACTGCGTTTTAAGCGCAAAAAGCCATTGCTTTGCTTTTGATAGATTACAAGTTCTTTTTCCATCAAATTAGTCAAAGCATGGTTAACTTTTTCTTCACCATATTCATTATTATAGATATTAAAAATTTCTGCCTTGGTTGGTTGCAATCTTTCAAACTGCTCCAAAATATAAATCAAAGAAATAGTTTTTACTATCTTGCATTCCAGCGAATTTTTTTCTAATGCATCTAAAATAGCTGTTGTAAGAATATATTTATCATGTAAATCCCCGGAATAAACCTCTTTTTTAAACAAAGGCTCAAAGTAATCATAAATATAATCCGGTGTTATTAACGCAAATTTACTCTGATCAACATTATCAAGATACGTAGCAAGTGTACTTACTCCTTTTGCAGACAAAAATGTAAAAAGAGTTCTTTCGTTTTGCGCTACACGTTCTGATAATCTTGGCAATACAAAAGTCGATATCGGATGCAACGGATAACAATCGTAGATAGTTTTTCGAATCTCAATTTTATCCATATCCATAAAAATATTATGATTTTCATATACCTGAAATGTATTATCAAAATAACCTTTATTTTGCGTACAGAAAAGCTGCCACTGGTCTAATTTCTTGTTTATCACAGCGGCTATAATTTCATAAGTCTGCGTAAAATTATTATTGAGATGAATATGCGTAAATCTTTCAGATACGCCTCTCCAACCATCTACTTTTTGTTTAGGCAGCTTATCTATATAATTGGCAATCTCTTTATGAGAGATAAGCATCAAATGCAATTGTAATTCCCCACTGCGATTGCATTTTTCAGCAAAGTCCTGCAGCATTTTGGTATCGCTTACAGATGCTTCAGAAATATTTGCTTCTAAAAATTTGCTAAACTCATCATAGACAACATAAATTCCTGTATATCCTCTGCTCTTAATACCTTTTACCGCAGCCTCATACAAGTCAATAACATCAAAGCCTAAAAACGGATTAAATTCACTTCCGGCAGTCAGAGAAGGATATATTTTCTCAAATTTTTCATATGCAATAATATTAAAGTCTTCTAATTCACTAATAAATTTAGCTACCGGAAGCTCAATCTTCTTTTGGAACTCCTTGTATGTTAAAGGATATTCAGTTTTCCATCTTTCTATTACACGGCAAGCAGCCTGGTAGTTCGTTTCCGGCATAACATCAAGCATATTGTTCATTGCCAATGTTCTCTGTAAAGCTAATAAAAATGCTTGCGGTATGCTCGTATTACTGCCTGTAATTACTACCGGCAAAATCTTATTGTTACTCTTGTAATAGTTCAAGACAGCCTGATATAGCTTATCATTTTCTTTAAGCTTGGGCAGTAATTTTTCAAAAAGAGACAAGTCCTTTTTCATTAACATGGCCAATATAGTCAATATAATATGTGACTTGCCTTTACCATAAGCACCAATTAAAACTCTCGCTCTATCCGTAGAATTAAGATTTGTACTTAAAATAATTTCTTCCAACAACTTTAATGCTGACTGGGTTGGTATAAAGTTTTTCAGTTTCTCGTCACTATTCAGGTCAAAACCAATATTAACAGAATATTGGAAACCTGTAGCGACTTCTATCATATTTCTCATTAGTCTTCACTCCCAGCCCAATCATTAATATTTGCATAATAACGCTCTACACATTCCATAAAATTACGCTGATTATGGAATTGAACCACATCCAAACCAGCTGTCCTAATAACCTTTATTTCTCCTAATTTTTCAATTGCTCTCAAAACGTCAAGAAGTCCTAAAGAATCAAGGTTGAATACTTTGCCAATGCTACATTCATCAACTAACAAACTATTTAAAGCTACTTCTTTTCTGCCCTTGCTTTGTTCAGAAATTACAGCAAGTGCTATCCATGGGTTAATTGTTTTACTGCCTGGCATTGCTTTTCTATAAGATTTTCTTGTAACAAGGTCTACTAATCCCAGTTCACCCAGAGGACAATCAATATTATTCTCTGCACTTACTTTTAAAGGATTAGATTTATACCTAGGCAAATATGTATTGATAATACAATTAAAATCATCCTCTAGGGATCTTACCGCATGTCTTTTATTATCTGCATCGTCTTTTTCCGCTATATATTTTTGCAATTGCAGAATAAAATCTTCTTTGCTGAATTCAGTCATATTGAAATGATTGAAGAAATAGTACCATGCAGTTGCGTTTTCTTGATTTGTAGCCAATTTATACTGCACCAGATACAATGTGCCAAGTTCCTCTAAATACCTGTCATGTTCATAGATGCAAGCACCTAAATCCGTTAAGTGCTGCTCTCTAACCTTCCCTTTTCCTTCTGCAGTAAGACCTGTTACTTGCAGCCAATAACGCAAGGACTTTACCATATTAGCTCCGATACCCAAAGCATCCATTGGATTATTTAGTTTATCTACAAAAACATTCGGTTTATTTATTACATTCTTCATTCCCTTGCTTAACCAGCCTTTTCTGATAAAGAATGTTTCATGGGCACGAAACTTCATTGACATTTAGATACTCCTATTTCTTGCTTAGTGTACGTAAATATTTTTCCATCATGCATCCACCATCAAGATACTTAGGCGTAACACACATTTTACAATGCACACATTTATCAGGATTGATATAATACTCATCACCTATAATGGAAATGGCGCCTGCTTTACATAATGATTCACATTTAAGACATTTACGACAAGCATTAAATTTTTTTATTTGATAGCTTACCATGCGTTGTAAATCGTCATGAGAAGCTACGTTCATTGTTCTTACTTTAACAGCGTAATCAAATTCACTATTACCAAAAGGCTGAATAGATAATATTGGTACATTAGTTCTAATATCTACAATTAAAACCTCATGTAATAACTTTTGCCCCAGTTCAGGAGCTACTCTACCAAAAGGAGTGAAGAGATTAACTAATTCATCATCAAACTGGCGAACTAATTTATATATTTTGGCATGTTCTTCGGATGTACAATTTGTAAATTTTATTTTGACATCATTTGCCGCAGGAAGACCATTACCGCCCTGTCTTGCTTTCCATTTGCCTGTATCAACATAAACTTCCGGATCCGGTTTCCCGATTTTTTTAGCAAACTCTATAAGAAAATCACGCCATTTCTTAGATTGTTCTGGCATATAAATTCTTGACAAAAATTGAGCGCGCTGATTGTTATTAGGACAGCACCAACAGCCTACTCGATCATAACCTAGTCTATAAGCATCATTAAAATCAATTTTTTCTGCTAACATATAAAGCCAAACGTCAATATCTCTCCAAAAGAATATTGGTGAAGCCACTGTTTGCTTTTGAATCTTTACAGATTCTGAATTACCTTCAACTCTATTATATTTACTACGGCTTACAGATTCCGCCTTTCTGATGCCATAAAAAGTCAATATCTGTTGATTACGATATAAGTTATTCAAAACACGCGTAATCGGACCTGTTTTAAACATAGAGCAGCACCAACGCATCATACGAGCCGGAGGACCTATATCTGAACATACATCATAAAAAATTTGCTCGCGATTTTTCGCTATTTGAAAAATAGCTTGCGGATTGTTTTCCCTATATCTATGTGCATACTCAATAGTCAAAGGAAATTCTAAAGTAGTATCGCCGAAAATATGCACTAAGCTGGGATTACTCAAAGCTTTAATAACTATATCTGCCGTTACAGTCGAATCTTTTCCGCCTGAAAAAGATAGCACTATTTGTTCTTCTTCAAACTTGCTTGCTGTATTCTTAATAAAAGAAAAAGCTTCATCCTTAAGCCAATTTAATCTATTTTTATTTGCTTGCACAAATTTCGTTATATACATATCAAAATACTGATATGTATTGCCTTCTTGATACTCAGCAAGTTTTTTTATCAAATCGTCAGCATCAGCTGCTTGAAAAACCTTACTCGCAACAGGTATAGATTTGCCATCAACATAATATCGGCTATTAGATGCCCACACTGATTTTTGTATCCATTCATACGGTTTTTTCCCGATTAAAAGCTCTACTAAGAGTCTTTCTTCCGGAAACACCGGTCGTAAATCAGTAGATAAATGCTTCATTTTAGAATGACAAATTGGGCAAATTTTATAGTCTGACTGATTAATAGTTTGTTGAACAGGAATTTTGCATTCATGACACCACAAAACATCAGTTGGAACATCTTCTATTGTTTTTTGTTTACAAACAGGACATACATCATTATTTGTCTCTATTTGACAATTTATACACCACATATTAAGCCTCGACAACAACCAAAAAGTATAGGTTTTTAACTTGCTTTAAGTAAGCATAAACCTATTTATATTTTACTACATCAGCTAAATTCACGCAATCAGGAATAAAGTATTTTTGATTTTATCTCACATTGGCAATATGACAAAAACCTATACTTTTTTGCCATATCGAGGATTTTTAAATGATTAAAATAAACTGGTCCGTTGAAGAAGCTGTCGCTTTGTTCTATTTTTATTTCAATGACTTAACTTCAAAAAATGATTTAAAAAAACTATCAGCTGCATACAAAAAAATAGCAGTTATGTTAGGTATTCAAACGGATGATAAATTCCGTAACATTAACGGTCTTTCTATGCAACTTGGTTGTATAACATATATAGTTACAGATGGTAAGCACGGCTTTTCTTCAGCAAGTAAGCTCTTTTATGAAACATATCATCTATACAAGACATCGCCGGAAGTATTTAGTCGTATTTTTAAAGAATTTAACGATAAGTATATGTAAAAAGTATCAGCCAACCTAGTAGGTGACTGATACTTTTTTATATCTTATAATTCTTAGCTTTATACCTAAAACTAGATGTTGGCATACCGCATAATTCAGCTGCCTTTTTAGTTGAAATAAGTTTTTTGCTCCAAAGAGTAACAATAACATGGAAATTCTCCGGCAAAGGTTTAGGCGGACGCCCAAATTTTATTCCCTTAGCTTTTGCTGCAGCAATACCTTCTGCTTGTCTTTGATGTATAATTCTATACTCATTATCAGAACAATAGCTTAATAAACTTAATATTAAATCACTAATCAATGTTCCTAAAAGATTTTTCTCACGTCTTGTATCTAATAAAGGTACATCAATAACTACAATATCCGACCTTTTTTCCTTAGTTATTATACGCCATTGTTCACTTAATTCATGATAATTTCTTCCAAGTCTATCTAAAGATTTGATAACCAAAACACTTGATGCATCTAATTTTCTTAGAAGCTTTTTATACTGAGGACGATTAAAATCTTTTCCTGTCTGTTTATCAACATAAATATTTTTATCAAGCACTCCTATTGATTTTAATGCAATAATCTGCCTATCCTCCTTCTGTTGAAATGTGGACACTCTAGCATATCCATATAGCTTTGGCTCATTAACGGCTTCTGTTTTCATAAAAACAATCACTTCTTTCATAAAATAGTCTCCTATGGTACAATCCCTTAGGAGACTATATACTATATTCAAATACAATTTATAGCAAGCAATAAAGTTTTGTATTCTTCCCCCGTCATGCGCTCCCACGCACGGCTTTTTATATACAAAAAAATCTGCGCAAGCACACAGCCTGCGCAGATTCGCCAAAACACGAAAGGTTAAACCTTAATTCGCTAAAATACCTTATTTAACTTCAATAACGATTTCCTGACCATGCGGAATATTAGGATTCATAGCATCCTTCAGCTCCTCCGGAGTTACGCCCAAATCCACATTATCCCTAACCTCTACCTGAAAATCAGTACCGGCCGGATAGTTGATATTGCTGCCCTTCATAAAAAGACCGCCCACCAGGCTAACCGCAGCAGCAACAGCCACAGCACCGCCATCTGTTTTGCCCTTGCCTTCAAGGCCTTTTCTCAACGGAACGCTTACATTATTCAACGTCTTGATTTCCTTGCCTGCAATACGCAGTACACCCTTTCTGCCGAAGCCTCCTGCCTTTTGCACTTCATATACATAACCCATGCCTACAGTACCTTTGGGAATAACTACAACTCCGTTGATTATCAGGTTTTCTGTAGTCTTGAACTCCACCTGTTGATTTTTCTTGTGAGTTTTAGAGTTAGCAGGCTCAATGAGCTCAACGTTAAGCATGGTTTTTTTAGGGATATAAATATGTCCCGGCAAAACATTGGCAATTGTCACCTTTTGAGCAGCGGCCTGCTCCTCTTTTTTCTGCAGCGCAAGTCTTTCCTTAAAAGTCAGCTTTGAAGGATCTGCCTCCTTAGCAGGCATTTCTTCTTCTGCAAACGGGTCGTACTTTTCATCCACATTTACATAGCTGCTTGACGGAGCAGCATAAGCCATCGGCAAGCTTAAGCCATTAGCCATCATAATTGCGCTGAGGATTGCTGCCGCAAATTTTCCTGTTGTTCTCATTTTCAAACACCTTCCCTTCAATAATTTGGATATCTGTAATACCATCATGCCCGGCATTACAGATATCAGGGTAAAATAAAAGCCATTTCGCGAACTTCTCGCGTTGCCTAAGCTTTTTGACTTCTGCTTTAATATAATCTTACCATATAAATTGGACAATATCTGTCTATCTTGACTTGCTTTTATAAAATTTTTATAAATTATTTTACGCAATATCATTTTCCTTTTATCGAACTATTGTTTTTATTCTTTGCCTATGCTATAATTATCTTAGTTGCATGAGTAGCCGCAATTTTGCGGAGCTTATGCCTGGTCATGCGGACCAGTGGCGCCTGTCGAGCTTTCGGCAGGCGCCTTTTTTTACATCTGCTCTCTTATATATTTTTGCTCGACTTTATGCTATAATCAAAGGAGGAAACATATGAAAAACCTGGCAACAAAATTTGAAAACCTGACAATTCAAAATGACTTTATCTTCAAAAAGGTTATGTCACGCAAGCGTATCTGCATTCATCTTTTGGAGGAATTACTGCAGATTAAGATTGCCGATATCAACTATCTAGAGGCAGAAAAATCCCTTGAGCCTGAATACACAAGCCGTGGCATCCGTTTGGACATCATTGTAGCAGACGATAGAAACACACATTATAATTTGGAAATGCAGGTAAAAAACAATAAGAATCCTGATACCAAAAAACATGTGCTGCCCAAGCGTACTCGCTATTATCAAGCGTTGTTAGACATCGACTTGCTGCAAAACAGCCAGGAATATGACCTGTTACCACCAACCTATGTAATTTTTATCTGTGTCTTTGACTTTTTTGCCAAAGGAAATTATGTTTATACCTTTAAAAAACGTTGTCTAGAGGATTTGGAACTGGAGCTTCCCGATGAAGCAACTACCATAATTTTAAACACTCATGGTACTCATGGCAACATCTCTAAAGACATCAAAAGCTTTTATGATTATGTCAATAACCACGTTATAAATAGCGATTTCACCAAGCAAATAGATGATGAAATCAGCTATCTGAAGCTTGATACGAAAGTGAGGCGAGAATTTATGCTTTTGGAAGCACGTTTGTTAGACGAAAGACGCGAGGGTAAAGCAGAGGGTAGAATTGAAGGCAAAGCTGAAGAAAAAAATGCAATTGCTACACTCATGCTGGCTAAGGGCTGTTATTCTCTGCAAGAAATCTCTGAACTTACCAAGTTATCCATAGAGGATATAGAAAAATTAGAAAAAGAAATGCACGCAACAGAATAAGCTTGATAAAATATCTACACAAAAAAGCATCGTAAGCTACCTCAATAGCCTACGATGCTTTTGCTTTCAGCCTTATTTGCTGTGGTGGCAGTGACCGCTGGTCTCGCCATTCATGATTTTGCGGAAAACCTCATGCGCTTCGTCTGCGCTCTTACCGCTTTCCAGTGCTTTTTTCATATGCACCATGGCAGTGCGATACTTAGCATGTGCTTCATCCTGCGGAATGGACTTAATGTCCATCGGGTTGAACTCCATTACCTTTTTGAAGATAGCATGGATTTCGTCGCTGGATTTACCTGCCTTTTTAGCAGCCTCTACGTGCTTCATAGCGCTTTCATAACGATGCTTGCCGTGCGGATCAGTCGGAATTTCAAATTTTGGATGCATATTATTCACCTCGCTTCCTTTGATTACAACCATAATATACACTATATTGCCGCTATAAGGTCAAGTGCATATTTATATTTTTCTCACCTGAAACTAGCTCTCTTTTGCAGTCAGATGCAACTGCTCAGCGATAATTTTGTTAAACTGCTGCTGCCAGGAGGCCAGCATAGAAGCCAAAGTGCCTTCATTTATAATCTCAGCTTCAACATTATATTGTTCTGCAATAGCCTGCAGCAGCTTCTGCCCTGCCAGCTGCATTTCTTTAGCGCTGATAAGCTCCCACAAATGCTGGTCCAACAGGTGCGCATAGAGCGAAGTATATACCAGCATTATATCTTCCTTAGCCAGCTTTTCGGCTGCCAGCAGATATTCCGGCTTTACTACCGCAGCATCCTGTGCACTGTATGCCTGCCACATATCGCCCGGCTTGATGTCAAAGCGTTTGAGGCGGCGGAACACGTCATGCTGCTTTGCGGGAGTGAGGCCGGATTGCTTGGCGAGCGCTTTTTTAACTGCGTTCTTCACAGTTTTGCCGATAAGCTCGCCCAACTTGGAGTGCTTGCCTGCTCCCTCCATATACAGCTCGCTCGCACTATTGGCGATGATAATCGTCTGATCCGTGCCGGAACCGGTGGCAATACCGTTGGAATATTTGCTGCCCTCCAGCAGCTCCTGAATGGCAGCGGTCTTAGCCTCAGTGCAGGTCACCAGAGCGCGCGCCATTGTTCCTTCCGGCATATCGCAGTCCAACAGCAGCATAATGTTGATAGTGCCGTACTTCACCGGCTTGGGCTGCGGCTTGTAGTAATCCGCAGGGTCACCTGCGCGCCCGCCGTTTGTTTCAATGCCGCCGGTTACGATGGCGGTCACGGTCAGCTCCTTAAAGCTCATGGTTTCTACCACGGCGTTTTCCATGCTGGCCGCCGTGCCCATTCCGCTCACCTTGTCCGGGTCCAGCGCCAGGCGCTTGGATACAAGGCGCATGTGCTCCACATAGGTGTCCGCCAGCATTTCGCAGGGCATACCTGCTCCCTGCTTGGCATCATAATTATATACGGCGACGTAATCATCATGGTAGCCGCCGTTATAAAGCGAGGTGCTTAAGATTTTACGTGCTCCTTCAAAAAAAATAACGATGCTTTTATCGTAAAAATAAACCTTATCTCCTGTCGACAAGGTACATAAATGTTCCGACATAATCAGCCTCCTTTGATTTTTATTGTTATTATAAGCTATATAGTAATAGTATGGTCAAGAGAATTACAGGTGAAATAAGAACAACAAAAACGCCGACGTCCGCAACCCTTCCGGGTTACAGCGTCGGCATTTTCATTTACGCCTTACAGCGATTTTATTTTGCTTTCTTCAGGAATTTTTCATACATTGCATGGTCTTCGGCCATCATCTTATCAGCATCGGCACCGATAATGCAGGTCGGGTCGATACCCTGTTTCATGAAATAATCCTTGAATTCCTTGGATTCGCAAACCTTTTTAGCAGCAGCGCGCAGAGCTTCCAGCTTTTCCTTCGGAGTATCCTTAGGAGCAACCAGTGCTGCCCAAGCGCGAACGGTCATGTTGTGGCCCAGCTCTTTGAAGGTCGGAACATCCGGATAGATTACGCTGCGGGTATCAGCCATAACAGCCAGAATCTTCAGGTTGCCTGCGTCTACCTGGCTCTTGAATACAGACGGGTCAGCCAAAGTTGCATCGATGTGTTTGCCTGCCAGAGCAGCGGCAATATCAGCGGATCCTTTCGGATACGGTACATGCTTGAATTGTACGCCGAATTCTTCTTCAAAGGAAAGTGCGGCAATATGCCAGATAGCGCCGATACCGGAGTTACCCATCTTCACCTTGCCGGGGTTTGCCTTAGCGAAGGCTACAAATTCGTCTACACTGTTATAAGGCGCATCCTTCGGCACAATCAAAGCTGCCGGAGCTGCAATCGGAGCGCAGATAGCTGCGTAATCCTTATAGGTGTTTTTGCATTTGCCCTGATGCGGGAACATAGCCAGCTCAACGGTAACCATGCCCAGAGTATGGCCGTCGGGTTTAGCGTTAGCCAGCTCTACCATGCCGGTTACACCGCCGCCATCGGGTTTGTTTACAGGCACAAATTTGCTGCCCTTCAGCTCTTTTTCCATGAACTGAATCAGACCTCTGGCAGAGATATCGGTACCGCCGCCCGGAGCCTTAGGAATAATTACGGAAATATCTCCGTCTGCAGGATAAGCTGCTTTTTTGCTGTCGCCGCCGCAGCCGGTAAGCATAACAGCCATGGTCAGCATAGCCATCAGCACAACTAAAATTTTCTTCATTGTCTTACATCTCCTTATATTTTAAATTTAAAGGGTAACAAGTTCATCCGCGCTCAATTTTACACAAGCAATATTGCAACGCTTATAGGTATAGGTAAGCACAAGGCCTTCGCCGTCAGCAATAATCGCCGGATAGGAAAATTCTGCAGGCTCTGTTTCCAGATCAAGCAGCTTTTGCCAGCTCGCACCCTCATCTGTAGATTTGAACAGGCTTAAGGGAGAACGCTGACCCCAGTTGGCAGCCACCGGATTGCACACCAGATAGAGTACACCGCCGGCAGTCCGCACCAAGTCAAGACCGCTGTTATTGTTTGGCAGACTCAAAGCGTAGGCACTGCACCAGGTTTCGCCGTCATCCGCAGAATCGCTGCGATAGACAAAGCCCTCGCTGCTGCGCAGCAGCATATGCACGCTGCCGTCCGCACTCTGCCACAGGCTCGGCTGGATTACGCCGCGTCCGTAAAAGGACTGCTGGCTTACAGCAATATTACTGTCGGCAGTCTTTTCGCCTGCCTGATACTGCAATCCCTCAATCTGCACTGCAGAGGATTTATGCCAGCTTGCGCCGTCATCATCACTGATATCTGCAAAGGCCTTCCAGATGCCGTGTTCGGTAGAAGCACCGGCAAGAATGCGTCCGCTCGCCAAACGCAACGGCTTATTGCGTACAGGTCCGCGCCCGCCGCTCACATCACCCGGCACCAGCTCCTGCGGTCCGCTCCAGGTTTCGCCGTTATCCGTCGACTGCAGCAGCAACGTCTGCCAATCGGCAATCTGCTGGCCCTGCTTGTAAAACAGCAGCAATCTGCCGTCCGCGCCCGCAAAAAGCACCGGATTCCAGTTCGCCGCCGCCCCGTTCACCAGCAGCTTCGGCTCACTCCAGCCTGCATCCGTGCGTCTGCTTAGGTAGATACCCACATCGCTTTCGCCCTCATGCGTACCGCCGAACCAGCAGCACAGCAGGCTGCCGTCAAGAAGCGCCAGTACTGTTGAAGCATGGCAGAAGGCCGTCGTCAAACAGCGCATAATCAATTCCTTTTGCATTATATCAATCACATCCAAAAAAGTCGCATAATTCTATAACATAAATATTGTAACACATATACAAAAAAGCGTAAACTTTTTTCTTCACATTTCTGACAAATTTTGTCCGTCGACACGTTGCCAACTAAGCCATCGGCAGCGCTTTACAGAACGCAGACAGAAAAAATTGCGCAGGCTTTTTGCTTGCGCAGCTGCTTATTTATTCGACACACAGCTTTTCTACATTAGATATACAGCAACAATATTGTCATGATGTACAAGCCAAATTAGAGCATTCCCTTAAGCTCCCCCGATTAAAATGTAAGCCTCATCTGATGCCAGACAGCATTGCCATGCGTAGATTTCTCGGACACACCCTCATCGGTAAAACCGAATTTAGCATAATAATGAACAAGCCTATCCTTGCAGGTCAGCACCAGGCCCTTTCTCCCCTGCTTTCTGGCATCCTCAATCGCACGGCGAATCAGCTCGCCGGCATAGCCATGCTTGCGATAGGCAGAAATAGTATTGACACCGAAAATCATCTGCCACGCGCCGTTTTCATCGTGCTGCGTTGCCTTCTCATACATTTCATCCGTCAAGTCCGGCTCATCCGTTACAAAGCCGTCCACAAAGGCAATCAGCTTTTCAGCCTCATACATAAGCCAAAAATGATTGCCGTAATATTTTACCCTGTCAATAAATTCCTTTTCCGTTGCAGCCTCCGCCGGCGGAAAGCATTCTGCCTCCACTGCGGCAATCGCAGCAATATCTTCCGTAGTTGCATATTTTATAATCATAAGCTTTTTCTCCTCAATAAATTATTTATTCAAAGCACATGCATCACAATATTTTGTTACGCTTTGAATTTATCCTCATAGTACTAGCAAAAATTGCAAATCATAATAAGTATATCACGAATCGTTATCTGGTTAAATAGAAAAAAGCAGAAGATATTCTTAGCAGTTGCCTTTTGGGCAAAAACCTGGAGTACTTTTATCTATAAAAACATTTGTTTTATGAACTATTGTTTTTATTCTTTTTCTATGTAATAATAACCTTAGTTGCATGGGTAGCCGCAATTTTGCGGAGCTCTTGCCTGGTCGTGCGGACCAGTGGCGCCTGTCGAGCTTTCGGCAGGCGCTTTTTTTATATCTGCTGTCTTATATATTTTTGTCTGACTTTATGCTATAATCAAAGGAGGAAACATATGAAAAACTTAGCAACAAAATTTGAAAACTTGACGATTCAAAGTGACTTCATCTTTAAAAAAGTTATGTCACGCAAGCGCATCTGCATTCATCTTTTAGAGGAATTACTGCAGATTAAAATTGCTGACATCAGCTACTTCGAGGCTGAAAAATCTCTTGAGCCTGACTATGCAAGTCGTGGCATTCGTCTGGATATCATCGTGGCGGATGACGAGAACACGCATTATAACTTGGAAATGCAGGTCAATAATATCAAAAATCCAAACACTAAAAATTATGTGCTGCCCAAGCGTACACGCTATTATCAGGCGTTGATGGATATCGACTTGCTGCAAAAGGGCCAGGATTATGACTTGTTGCCTCCAACCTATATCATATTTATTTGTGTCTTTGATTTTTTTGCTAAAGGCAATTATGTTTATACCTTTAAAAAGCATTGTCTGGAGGATTTGAACCTGGAGCTTTCTGATGAAGCAACTACCATGATTTTGAACACTAAGGGTACCCACGGCAATATCTCCAAGGACATCAAAAGTTTTTATGATTATGTTAATAACCATATTATAAATAGCGATTTCACCAGACAGATTGACGATGAAATCAGCTATCTTAAGCTTGATTCGAAAGTGAGGCGAGAATTTATGCTTTTAGAAGCACGTTTGTTAGATGAGAGGCGCGAAGGCAGAGCTGAGGGCAAAGCTGAAGGCAGAGTTGAAGAGAAACTCGCTACTGCAAAGCGTCTTTTAAGCATGGGATTAACAATACAGGATATCGCCAAGGCTACTGCGCTTTCTGTTGAGCAGATTGAAGAAATTATGACAAAACAAGCTTAATAAAAGTGAGGCGAGAATTTATGCTTTCAGAAGCACGTTTGTTAGATGAGAGGCGCGAAGGCAGGGTTGATGAAAAAGTTTCTATCGCTAAGCTTATGCTGGCTAAGGGTTGCTATTCTCTGCAAGAAATCATTGAGCTTACCGGTCTGTCTATTGATGATATAGAAAAGCTGAAGAATGATATGCATGTAGAGAAGCAATCTTAATAAGAAAGTGAGGCGGTAAATTATGCTTTTAACTCCCTTATGTCAGATGCAAGACGTGAAGGAAGGGCTGAAGGAAGGGCTGAAGGTAGAGCTGAAGCAAGAACTGAAATCGCTAAGCGCATGTTAAATATTGGATACTCTCTGCAGTTTATCTCTGAAGCTACTACTCTTTCTATCGAACAGATTGAGAAGCTGAAGGCTGAACAAAAATAGTCAACCTATAACTAAAAATTCTGCCACCACCGCCGTGTGCTTCAGCACACGGCTTTTTCTCTGCCAGCACAAAAAATCTCCCGCACGCTGCCAAACGCAGCTCGGGAGATTTTCTACTATAATAATATAAGCCAGGCCTTAACGCCTGCTATCTGAAAGCAGCCTCTTATTTGCCGCTGTCAAAAAGTGCTTCCACAAACTTATCCGGCTCAAAGGGGCGGAAGTCCATAATGCCTTCGCCTACGCCGATCCATTTAACCGGCAGTCCCAGCTCTTCCTTAATTGCAACTACAACGCCGCCCTTAGCAGTGCCGTCAAGCTTTGTGAGTACAACGCCGGTAACCTTAGCGGTTTCCATGAACACTTTGGCCTGATTGATTGCATTCTGGCCGGTGGTAGCATCCAGAACCAGAAAGGTTTCATGCGGAGCTTCAGGAATTTCGCGTTTGATAATGCGGTGAATTTTTTCCAGCTCATTCATCAGGTTAGCCTTGTTGTGCAAACGGCCTGCAGTATCAATGAAGAGAATATCGGCCTTACGCGCAATAGCGGCCTTCATAGCATCAAACACAACTGCCGCCGGGTCGGCACCTTCTGCATGGCGGATAACGTCGCAGTGCGCACGCTCGCCCCAAATCTGCAGCTGCTCGCCTGCCGCAGCGCGGAAGGTATCACCTGCTGCCAAAACAACCTTGTATTTGAACAGGGTGAAGTAATTTGCCAGCTTGCCGATGGTAGTAGTTTTGCCTACGCCATTAACACCAACTACCAGGATAACAGTCGGTTTAGCACCGATACGTGTACGTTGCCCGCTGTCTGCCAGCATCTCTGCCATATATTTTTTCAGGAACGGAATAACATCCTCGGTACCGCTGATTTCCTTCTTCTTCGCAGCCTTGCGCACCGCATCAATCAGCTTTTCGGTAGTTTTTACGCCCACGTCGGCAGAAAGCAGAATCATTTCCAGCTCATCAAGGAAATCATCGTCAATCGTTGCAGACAGGCCTACAAGCTCCTGAATGCGGTCAGTAAAGTTGCGTCTTGTTTTAGAAAGGCCTTCCTTTAAACGCTCAAAAAATCCCATTATTCATTCTCCTTTGCATTTATTTTTACGGATAATAGTTTAGAAACACCGGATTCTTCCATAGTTACGCCATACATGATATCAGCGCATTCCATTGTTCCCTTGCGGTGTGTAATCACGATAAACTGCGTGTTTCCTGCATAATCCCGCAGGAAATCGGCAAAACGCTGAATGTTGGCATCATCCAAAGGCGCGTCAATTTCATCCAGGATGCAGAACGGCGATGGCTGATAGCTCAAAAGCGCAAAGAGCAATGCGATAACAGTCAGCGCTCTTTCGCCACCGCTCATCAGATACAGGCTCTGCAGCTTTTTGCCGGGTGGCTGGACGTCGATATCAATACCGGAATCCAGCAGATTATCCGGCTCGGTGAGCCGCAGCACCGCTGTACCGCCGCCAAATATCTTGACATAGCATTGCGCAAAGTATTCGTTGATTTTGGCAAAGGCCTCCTTGAAGCGTTTAGTCATACCGCTGTTGATTTCAGCGATAACAGCCTCCAGATTTTCCTTCGCTGTACATAAATCGTTATATTGCTTACACAGGAATTCGCTGCGCTCCTTCACTGCGTTATATTCTTCAATCGCCGCCGCGTTAATCGGTCCCAAATCTGCAATCTGCAGTGTCAGACGGCTTTCCTGCTTTTGCAGCGCCGCCAGATCCATTTCCTGCAGCTCCGCAAAATTCTGACTGCGTGCCGCCGCCTCATCCAGCTGATAATCCTGCTGCAGCTGCTCACGTATATGGCCGCAGTTACTTTCGTGCCGCGCCAGGTCCAGCTCTGTCTGCTTCAGCTGTGCTTCACTGTCATTCACCTGCTTGCGCAGTCCGGCAATCTCTTTTTCAATATCCTGCTGTTTATCAAGCAGGCTGCCGCGCTCCTGAGCAAAGTCATCCTTGCCGCCCAGAATCTGCTGCAGCTGTGCCAGCAGCTCGTCGCTTTGCTGCTGCAGGCGTTGCTTTTGCACATCGCAGTCGGCAATTTCCTGCTGTCTGCGCTCCTGCTCTTTTTGGTTGGCAGCAATTTCTTCCTGCAGCCGCAGTGTATCCTGATCCAGGCTGTGCATAGCCTTGCTGATATCCTGCGTGCGTGCGGCCGAGGTCTGCAGCGTAATTTGGGCATCCTGCAGCTGGTTATCCAAGGCGGTAACCGCACTGCCGTATTTGGCAATTTCCTTTTTCAGGCTATCCAAAAGCTCCTTAGCTTGGGTATCCTGTCCCTCGCGCTCGGTAACTGCCGTACGCAGCTCCTTGACCTTATCACGGTTTGCCATATAGGCCGCAGTGATATTGCTGCGGTCATCCAAAAGCAGCAGCAAACGTTCGTTGTCGCGCGTTTTCTGTTGCTGCACCTGCTCCAGATTGAGCTTGAGCCTGTCGGCCTTCAGCTGCTGCTGACGCAACTGTGCAGCAAGCTGCTGCAGCTGCTCCTTCTGATTTCCTTCGGTTGCTTCCAGCTCCTCCAGCTTTTCCTGCCAGCTGAGCATCTCGGCATGCAGCTGCTTCACCTGCGCTGCCGCCTGCGCAATTTCTACATTACGGCTCAGATAGCCTTCCTTATGCTTTTTACTGCCGCCGCTCATACTACCGCCGGCGTTTACCACATCGCCGTCAAGCGTAACTACGCGCAGACGGTAGCGACCGGCCTTTGCCGCAGCCAAGGCAGCATCAATGTTTTCGGCAATCAGCACTCTGCCCAGCAAAAAGCGTACCGCATTTTCCGCCTCAGGCTTATAGCCGATTAAATCAACCGCATAGCCAAGAATTCCCGGCAGCTTCGCCAGTGCTTCCTCCTCGCGGTTCGGCCCGCGACGCTGCACAGTATCCAGCGGCAGGAAGGTTGCGCGTCCGCTACCAGTACGCTTTAAAAAGGCTATCGCTTCCTTCGCCGCATTGGCCGAGCGCATCACCAAGTTCTGCGCACCCTCGCCCAACGCGGTTTCGATAGCAGCGACACATTTATCTTCTACCTGCAGCAGCTCCGCTGCCACGCCTACAACCTGCTCACGCCATGGCTCCTGAGCCTTCAGCACCGCTTTGATGCCGTAGCTGAAGCCCTCGTAGCTCTGCTGCAGACGCTTTAAGCTCTGCTCGCGTGTTTCGGCCGCCGTCAGCTGACGTTGGCACTGCTGCTGACTGCTGCGTACAGCCTGCAGCTCCTTTTGACCTGCATCATAGGCACTGCGCAGCTCCTCGCCCTTTTTGCGCACCAGCTCCATGCCGTGAGCGCACTGCGATTGCTGCTCCAGCAGGCTATTGTACTGCTCCTGTGCCTGATGGTCTGCCGCTTCGGCTTCTTCTATACTTTTCTTCAGGGCCTCGCGGCGACGTGCGCGCTGCTCCTGCTCCTGTTCCAGATTGTGCAGCTCGTTGCGGAGATTAATCAGCTCCTGCATACCGCTGAAAAACTGCGATTGCGCCTGCTCATCATTGCGCTTCGCCTCTTCCAGCTTGGCGCTCTGCTCGTCACGCTGCGCCTGCAGCTGCTTTACAGCGCCATCGGCCACAGCATGTCTTTTTTCGACAGCATCAAACTCTGCTGCCAGCTCCTGCATTCTTACTTCCTGCTCGCGCACCTGCTGCTCTAAACGTTCATTGCGCTGCACAAGGCGTTCGCCGGCCTTTTCGTTCTGGCTGACACGTTCATCCAAAACCTTTTGGTCGCCGCGCAGCTTTTCCAAAGCAGTTTCGCGGTTTTTGATATCATCCTGTAATTTATTATAAGCCTCGGCCAGCTTATCCAGCTCCTGCTGTACCTTTACGGCCTCGGACTGCATGCTGCCTACCTTCGCTGCCTGCTCGGAATACGCACCTGCCGCTGCTTCCTTTTTCGCCTGCAGCTCTCTGCCTGTTTCCTCCAAAGCGTCCAAGCGGCGCAAAAGTACGGATAAACGGCAACGGCGCAGCTCCTCGCTCAGCTCGTTGAACTGCTGAGTTTTGGCTGCTGCCTGCGCCAAAGGCTCTACCTGCACGTCTACTTCGCTGCGGATATCGTTAATACGCGTAAGATTGTTGGCCGTATCGTCCAGCTTGCGCACCGCATCCTTTTTACGCAGGCGGTACTTGGCAATACCTGCCGCCTCTTCAAACAGACTGCGTCTGTCCTCGGGACGGCTGTTTAAGACCTCATCAATTTTATTCTGGCCGATAATGGACATCGAGCCCTTACCAAGACCGGTATCTGCCATCAGGTCGATTATATCCTTCAGACGGCAGCTTTTCTTATTAATCGCATATTCGCTTTCACCGCTGCGGAAAATGCGGCGCGTCAGGCTTACCTGCTCAAAATCTAGAGGCAGTGTTCTGTCGCTGTTATCAAAATCAACGGTGACCTCTGCTACACCCAACGCTCTGCGCTTGCCGCTACCGGAGAAGATAACATCCTCCATTTTGCTGCCACGCAGATACTTGGCGCTCTGCTCGCCCAACACCCAACGGATGGCATCCGAAATATTGCTCTTGCCCGAACCGTTCGGTCCGACAACAGCAGTAATTCCCTTGTCAAAGGTCAATTCAGTTTTATCAGCAAAGGATTTAAAGCCATAGGTTGAAAAGGACTTTAAACGCACTAGAAATCACCCATTTTCTCTAAGTCAGTTATTATATCTTTTTATTGTATCATAAAATGCTGTTTTTTTACACCTTGCAGAACTTCTCTTATGCTAAAAATTGCAAAATAACCTGCCAATGCTCTGCCAAATTCTCCAAACGCAGGCGCGCGTTGGCAGGACTTGTAGACGGCAGATAAAAAATTCGCACCCGCTCAGGCATTTTTTTGGCAAAATATTTTTTAAAGGCCGCACCCGCCTTGCCACCGTTGCAGACTACCGCCTGCAAATGCGGCAGCTCGCCTGCAAGCTCCACAACAGCATTCGGCGCTTCGTTTTTGATGCTGCTGTCCAGGCTGCCGTCACGCTCGCAATAGCCCAGCGTGTCCCACAGTGCAATGTGATGCTTATGCAGCAAGGCCTGCTTAGCACTATAATCCTGCGGCACATCCTCCTGCAGCAGCAGCGCCAGCAAACGCCAGAAGCGGTTCTGCGGATGTGCGTAATATTCCTGCTGCTCCAGCGATTTTATTCCCGGCATAGAACCGAGAATCAATATTCTGCTGTGCTCATCTACGATTGGTGCAAAGGATTTACATGTGGACATACTCTTATCTCATCTGCCTTATCTTGAATTATCTGCAGCTCAACCCCCGGGAAGCACGCTTCCCAATAGCGCAGGTTGCAGCTTTTTTGCCCGCGCAGCTTCGATTCCAGGCGTGCAGGGCAATATATTGTAACAGCGCCGCAGTCAGCCAGCTTGGCTAATTGCGGGGTAATCTTATCACGCAGCACTCTGCTTTTCACCAGCTCACCCATCGCCGGATGAAACGGCCCCGCAAGAATGTTTCCCTGTGCGCACAGCTCATCGTCAGGCTGCAGGCCGATGCGGATAACGTTCACGCCTGCTTCCGTCAGCTCGCGATAAGCCCAGGCCGCCTGCGTCACGGCCTCCTCTAACGTCAGCGGTACAAAACGCCCCGCCGCGTAGTCCGCAGCCAGCGGCGTACCCTTGATTACTAATAAAGGATAGATGCGTGCCACATCCGGATGCATTGATATCGCCTTACGCACCGTTTCCTGCACGCTGGCAAAGCTCTGCTCGGGCATGCCCACCATCAGCTGCAGGCCAACTTGAAAGCCGAAGTGTTTTAAAAGCG
>ERZ791571.301-NODE-301-length-41243-cov-14.549942_pt1 | contig 41243 bp, 38 predicted proteins | sample MGYA00509972_ERZ791571 | MGnify/ENA primary metagenome ERZ791571 (study PRJEB30046, sample SAMN00791936) | human gut metagenome | study: EMG produced TPA metagenomics assembly of the A metagenome-wide association study of gut microbiota in type 2... | reverse complement strand
TCTCTGGGAGTGACTGTATCTATCAAAAAAGAAGCCAGCAGTTTATTCACGCACTGCTGACTTCCTATAATACTACTCATTTTATTTACTTCGTTGCGTCTCAGACAATTTTTTTATTTTTAAACATAACCTCTGTTTTCCCGCCATCCCTTTACATACCACCTGATTCCAACATATACCAGTTGCACGAATAATAAGAGAAATAGCAGATTGATTGGCAATACTGCCTTTATCCAATCCCCAAAGTAGATAGCTATTGCCATACTTACAAGTATCACCATTATGGTAATCATATCCCAACAGTATTTCTTATATAGCCCTGCAATCTTTATTCCGATGAATGCCAAAAGTATTCCCGCACCCACCAGACATCCACCACAAACCAGTATTCTTATCAGCCAATATACAATTCCGGCAATGACTGGATTGGATATTCCATCACTAATCTGTGCCATGTTCTTTCCTGTCAGTACAACCCAGCCAGCAATGGTCTGTGTAAAAGTTGCGATTGTAGCAAAGAATACCACGCAATCAGAAATAAATATTTTTGACCGTATCATCTGAAAAAGAGTAGTTGATACGGAATACCATATCAGCAGAAACATCAATGCTTCATACATGGCAGTTTTTGTTTTATATCTGCCTGCCAGTTTTTTTCTCTGTGTATCATACCTTTCCTTAGCTTTCAGATAAGCTGTCTGTTTACAATTCCCGCACTTTTGATAGAGCACCGGCTTTTCAACCGGTATCTCTACTTTTTTCTGATGGGAGAGTGCATAATCCCGTTCCTGTTCTGCCTGTCTCTGCTTATCTCGACATTCCTCTATCATGGCTTGAACGGTGTGCGTTTTCTCTTTCTCGCTCTGCAATAATTCTTTTGTTTTCCTCAAGTCGTTCTTTAAGGCTTGAATGTTCTCTGTTTTGTTCTCGCTGTTTAACTTCTCGTTCAAGGTCAGCGATTCGTCGAGCTGCACTTTCAGTTCCCGGATAGTCCGGTCTTTCTGGTCGAGTTCTTCCTGCATCTGCTCCGTCAGCAGTAGCAATTCTTCCAGTTGATCGTCGCTCTTTGAGTTTCTTAATTCGTTCATCAATCAACCTTCCTTTCTCTAATTGCTGTTCAAGTTCAGTAATTCGCTGTTCTGTTTCTGCAATAATCGATTCTCGTTGTTTAACTTCTGTGCTAATTCCTGCCATTGCTGATTTTCTGTCGTGAGTTTCCCTATCCTGTCTGCCTGTTTCTCCAACAGTGTCAGCAGTTCTTCTGTATCCGGCAAGATTTGAAGAAGCTCTGACAATCCGCTCTCTAATTGCTGCAATCGTTCTTCCTGCTCCTGAAAGCACATCAGCTTCTCGTCCTTTTCCTGTATCTCCTGAAGCATCTCTGCCATGATATTCTGCTGTTCCTCTATCCGTGTAATCATTGCTTCCATCATGGGAATTACTTCTTTGCTTTCTTCTAATGTCATTCAACCACTCCCTCCACATCGACAATGCACCGGATACCTTACCAAAGGTTGCAATTACCTTTTGCAGTAGTGCATTTTGTTTTTTAATCATCTGATTTTCTCCGACCTTCCATGAACCTTTCCTTATCTGTCCGGTGAGATATTTTTCCTCAATCATTCTTGCGTCTGCACCCTCATGGATAGTAGGGACTTTTAATTTGCCCTGTCTTTCATAAGAGCGGTGGTCAATCTGATTGTCTATGGATAAATGCCGGTTACACGTCTTTGCCCATTCGCTTCGCCATAACTCACAATTCTTTGGATTGTTCCAGCCGGTAGCGTCGGTCAGAACCCGTTTCCATTGTTTTCTGTTTCTTGCCCCAACTTTCTGTACTCCGTTTTCATCAAGTACTGGAATACGGATTCCATGACGGTCAGGATTTTTCTTATCCTGCCACCAGTCCGGGTGGGTTTCATCAACTACGATATTTCCGTCAGTATCTCTGACAAAATCCCAGTCCTTGACTTCTTTGTTGCCCCATGAGTGATCCAGATTGAATGGTCGCATGGTTACAAGTAAATGCACATGTGGGTTTCCATCACCCTTATCGTGTATGCTCCAGTCAGCACACATTCCCTTGTCCACGAAAGTTTTTTGAATATATTCGGTTGTATAATCAATCTGTTCCTGTCTGCTCCATTCTTTCGGCAGGGAAAATTCAAATGAGCGTCCAAGCTGTGCATCTGCATTTTTTTCTATCTTCAATACCTCATTCCATAGCCGCTGTTTCTGAAATGTGATTTTAAACTTTTCCAGTGCGGCTTCTTTATCATCCGCTTTTTTATAACGGATAGACTGTTGAAACCTTTTTATATTTTCTTCCGGTACATGCAGCCATTCAGGAGGTGCATTTTCGCACATCATCAGACTGGTGTAGACGACTTCCTTTTTGGAAGTATAGTAGCTGATTCTGCCTGTTTGCTCATTCTTCATCACATCTCCATTAAGATATGCCGATGCGGATATGACAGATTTTCCTTTACTGCGTCCGACAATCTTTACTGTAAAATGAAATATAGCCATGATACGATTCCCCCTTTCTGCCGTATCCGGCATTGATTTCCGACAGTGTCTTCTTCTGATTTAGCAGGAGTAGAACTGTCGGAACGCCCTCTGCGCAAGAGTGCCCCTGCGGCATGAGCAGGTCTGCATGAAATGCCCGCCGACGGAACGAGCCCGGCAAGCGTAAGCGCAGACCGGTTGCCACTTGTGGCAAACTTATAAGGACGACCTCTGGTTGTCCATAAGTGCGCCCTTCATTCAAAGGCAATGAAGGGAATGGAAAACCCACTCCCTCCGCCATTACACTTCCTCCATGTCTGTAACTGGTTCTTTCTGCATCGCTTTTGAGAAAAACTTCCCGTTTGTTTCCTGCCTTTTTAAGAAGCCGATCAGTTTTGGTAAATCTTCCTCCTCAATCGGACAGCCAAGAACCGATTCCACCGCACCGCCAATCTGACAGAGCCTATGGGTTCGTTTTTTACTTTCCTCGGCTTTCTTTCGTTTTTCCAGTTCCTTTCGCTGTGCAATGAGCTTTTTGGTAGCTTCGATGCTTTCCTGTTCCTTTTTCTCTAATGCAAGTATTCTTTCTTCATAAGTCTTTGTTGATTTCGCCATATCGTCTTCATCCTCTCTTTTTTCTGATAAACATTAGTTCCCGGTTGCATATCAGGAGAAGCACATGGTATAATCCTCTTGCGTGTAGGTATATCATGGCTTCGGTCTGATAGAACCTTTGGCGGTTTCGCAAGAAGCCGCCTTTTTTAAATTGTCACATTTCTTGTGACAGCTTTTACATTCCCTTTATCCCTCAGGTCACACCCCTCGTTGGCTTCCATGAACATTTCCAGAATGTCAGTTTTAATAAGGACTTTTCTTCCAACCTTTAATACCGGAAGTTTCTTCCATTCAACCAGCTTTCTCAAAGTGTTTCTGCCAATCCCTGTATAGTCGGCTGCTTCCTCGATGGATAATGCAATCTTTCTTTCCGTCATCTCGTCACCTCCTTGCAAATTGCATTATGCAATTTTATTGTGCTGTTAGTATAACGGTTTTATGTCGTGTTGTCAAGCATTATGAAATTTTAAAAATAATTATTATGTTGCATATTGCAATTATGTAAGGTACATGCTATAATTCATACATACCGAAAAAGGAGGCAATCAGCATGAAAGATAAAGAACTACGCAAGCTGATAGGCAGCAGGGCAAAACAGCGTCGTCTGGAATTAAATCTGACACAGCCTTATGTTGCAGAGAAGATGGGAGTTACAGCTTCCACCATCCTGCGTTATGAGAATGGTTCGATTGACAATACCAAAAAGATGGTGCTGGAAGGTCTTTCGGAAGCACTTCATGTATCTATTGAATGGCTCAGAGGGGAAACCGATGAATACGAAACCGATATTACGGATAAGAAAGAATTACAGATTCGTGATGCAATGGGCGATATTCTCAAACAGTTACCTCTCGACCTTAGTAAAAAGGAAGATGCTTTTTCCAAAGATTTACTGCTGTTGATGTTAAAGCAATATAACCTGTTTCTGGAATCATTCCAGTTTGCCTGCAAGAATTACAAGGGCAACACGAATGAAGCTGATATTGCAAAAGTAATGGGGTTTGAATCGAATGATGAATATAATGAAATTATGTTTCTCCGGGAGATCACCCATACTGTTAATGCCTTTAATGACATGGCAGATATTGTAAGGCTCTATTCCAAGAAACCAGAAATGGCAGAACAAAGGCTTGCAAATCTTTTATCAGAAGTTTTGTATGAGGATTCTGAATCGGTATAGTAAGATAATCGGAGTTATGATATACTTACACGCAAGAAGCATTTCATCAGTTCCGATTGTCCGATGTCGAAAGGAGACATACAATTATGGCAAAAGGATCTGTAAGAAAAAAAGGAAAGAAATGGTACTACCGCTTCTATGTAGAAGATGCAAGCGGCAATCTGGTTCAGAAAGAATACGCTGGAACAGAAAGTAAAAGTGAAACGGAAAAAATGCTCCGTCAGGCAATGGATGATTACGAAAGCAAGAAATTTGTCGCAAAGACAGATAATCTTACTGTAGGAGAACTTCTTGATATGTGGGCGGAAGAAGAACTGAAAGTCGGAACACTCAGCAATGGTACAGTGGAAAATTATCTTGGTGCAATCCGTTGTATCCAGAAACATCCGATTGCAGAACGCAAATTAAAAACCGTTACTGCTGAACATTTACAGACATTTCTCGATCTGCTTACATTCGGTGGGGAATTTCCAGATGGAAAAGTGAGAAAAGGATACAGTAAAGATTACATCCATTCCTTTTCAGCAGTATTACAGCAGGCTTTCCGGTTTGCAGTATTTCCAAAACAGTTGATTACTTTTAATCCTATGCAGTATATTAAGCTGAAAAAACAGGCAGAGGATGTGGATTTATTCTCAGATGATGAGGTAGAAGAAGGCATACAGCCTATTTCCCATGAAGATTATGAGAGACTGATAGAATACCTCAAAGTAAAGAATCCACCTGCAATCCTGCCAATCCAGATCGCATACTATGCGGGACTTCGTATCGGTGAAGTTTGCGGATTGACATGGCAGGACATCAATCTTGAAGAACAATGCCTGACCATTAAAAGAAGTATCCGCTATGATGGCACAAAACATAAAAACATCATCGGACCAACCAAGCGAAAGAAAGTAAGGATTGTTGATTTTGGCAATACTCTGACCGAAATACTGAAAACCGCCAGAAAAGAACAGCTTAAAAGCCGGATGCAGTATGGTGAACTTTACCACCGCAATTTCTACAAGGAAGTACAGGACAAAAACAGAGTGTATTATGAATATTATCATCTGGACGGAACCGAAGAAATCCCGGTAGATTACAAGGAAATCTCCTTTGTCTGCCTGAGACCGGACGGATGTCTGGAACTGCCAAGCACACTCAGCATTGCCTGCCGATCAGTTGCAAAAAGGCTGGACGGATTTGAGAATTTCCATTTCCACCAGTTGCGACACACCTACACAAGCAACCTCCTCTCAAACGGAGCTGCCCCAAAAGATGTGCAGGAACTGTTAGGGCACTCTGATGTCAGTACCACAATGAATGTCTACGCCCACTCTACAAGAAAGGCAAAGCGGAACTCCGCCAGACTTCTTGATAAAGTGGCAGGCAACGACTAAATAAAAAATTCCCTTATTTCCCTTGCTGATTCCGCATAAGGTCAAAAATAAGGGAAAATACATATCATTTCACTATTTAAGGGGCTGGAAAGCCCGTAAAATAAGGAAAGTTCAAGAAATCTCTCCACAAATTTCGATTTTTCGTTCTCTGCGCCTTCCCAATAAACTGGAATTTTTCTATTTTTTCTTCTCCTTTTTTAAAAAATAAACAGCAATAGCTCCAACTAATAGTGGAAAGATAACCCTCCCATAATTTACACCACCTATTCCTCTTGCACTAATACCTGAAATCAAATAACTAATACCATTCAATAACCCTGTAATTGCTAAAATCAAAATTACTATACATACTATCTTTTTCATACAATCACTCCTTTATCAAATTCTAATTTAGTTATCTTTCTTAAAATACTCAATTGCCATTAAAACAATCCCTAAAACCACCATTGCAATAGAAACACCAAATCACACGGTAAGGTTTGATTCTGTTATCTGCATCAAAAGTTTTCCAGGTGGAGTTGACCACCCGTCGATAGGATAATTGTTTGCAGATATAATAACAGCCAATGTCCAAATGCTTCCGATTAGCGAAATAAACCCGCCAATAATTGCTCGCTTCAAGAATATCACCTCCAATATTAAATGTTTCTTTTCAGTCTGACAATTCAAAGTTTCTGTTCCTTACAAACTTCGATTTGTTAAGCTATCTATATAATATACAATATCATCTCTCTCTGATTATTACAATACCGACCGCCCTCGTTAGTTTTCAGGTCTAACGAAAGTGGTCGGTACATAAAAAAGCATTATTATTTTATTCCACTGCTTCCATAAAGTAAATTCGGGAGGAAAAATCCGGGAACAGTCGGGTGTCGGAATTATATCCGGTACCGGCGAAAGCGGGTTTCAGGGCAATTCCCGCACGCATCAGGGTATCTCCATAAGCAGTCAGGTCTTCTTTTTCCCCATCCATATTTACAAATCGCGAAAGAATCTCCTGCAATGCAGATCCCTGCTTGATATGAATCGGAGAAACGGTGTTCACAAGGTCCCCGAAGTCTTTCAGATTGTATTTGATATTCCTACCGTAGAAATGATATTTCACATCCGGAAGTAACCCCACCGGGCGATACCAGTCATGGGATTGGTTTGGAGTTGTCAGGCGCCGGAAGAACAGCCCCACTGCTCTTCTGCCATCCGGGGACACGCAGGTCCAGGATAAGGTTTCCGAGTCGGAATCTTCGTTTTCTGCTCCACGATAAAAGGATCCAAACTGGAAAACATCCCGCCATTTTTTATAAAGTGCAATCTGCTCCCGGATAGCGCTTAGGTCACTTCCGGACAGATCCTTTAAATTACATTCATATCCTAAGACACCGAAGGAAGCCACCTGAAAACGGGTCTCAAGGGGCGTGATCCTTAAGGTCTGATGATTTGGACAAGATGACACATGTGCTGTAAATACCGATAAGGGATATCCATAGCTGTAACTGTTCTGAATCCCGGTACGGCACAGTGCGTCAGTATTATCGCTCGCCCAGATCTGCGGGAAATAACCTAATATTCCCAGATCAAAACGATTTCCACCTGAACTGCAGCCTTCAAACAAAATTTCAGGGAAACGTGTGGTCAGCTCATCCATAATGTGATACAGCCCCAGTACATAGCGATGTGCCGTCTCTCCCTGTTTCGCAGCAGGAAGATAAGGGGAATAAATATCACTGAAATTGCGGTTCATATCCCATTTCACATAACCGATGTCTCCGGAGGAAAATACCTTCGTCATGGAATCTATTACATATTGCTGTACTTCGGGATTGCACAGATCCAAGAGGCGCTGATTGCGCCCCTCAGAGTGGGGATGTCCCGGAATCGTCATTGTCCAGTCGGGATGTTCTCGATAGAGACAGCTGTTCTCACTGATCATCTCCGGCTCTACCCAGAGACCGAAATCCACCCCCAGGGCTTTGATTTTTTTACTGAGGGAAGCAATTCCTCCGGGCAGCTTCTTCGGATCCGGTTCCCAGTCTCCCAGGGAGGAGGTGTCATCATTTCGTTCCAAGAACCATCCGTCATCCATGACAAACAGTTCGATGCCAACACCTGCTCCCGCTTTTGCCAGCTGCAACAGCTTTCTCTCATCAATCTTAAAATAGCAGGCTTCCCAGCTGTTTAACAGAACCGGACGGGGGCTTTTCTTCCAGACACCCCGCACAATATGCTCTCTGATAAAGGAATGTAACTGTCGGCTGAGTCCGCCATAACCATTCGAAGAATAGCTGAAAACAGCCTCTGGTGTATCAAAATGCGTTTCCGGAGTCAACTCCATGGAAAAGCTCTGTGGATTGATCCCACTTACAAAGCGAAGTTTCCCATAAGAGTCTTTCTCAAGGGCTTCATAATGATTTCCACTGTAGATCAGATTGCAGCCGATACAGGAGCCGAAAGTCTCACAGGTGTTCTTATGTCCCAGGATCATAAAAGGATTCGAGCGGTTCGAAGAGGTTCCCGTATAAGACGCATTTATAAATTTGCCGGAACGTAAGGAAATCTGTTCTCTGTGCATCTCTCTTGCCCAGGCACCGCTGAAATGAGTGATCACGGAATAATCCTCTGTCAGATCTAACTGTGCACTGAGGCATCGATCCAAGGTGACAGATGCGTCACTATGGTTGATCAGCCGTGCACTCCTGGTAATGACATCACATTCTTCGAATACGGTATAAAACAGCTGGAACTCCAAATGATTCGTGACATCCTGCAAAACAATCTTAAGGCATTCCGCGGAATCAGTTCCCGCTTCCGAATAACTGTGAGGAAGTCCGGAATCCTGCAGGCACTGTTCTCTTTCCTTTAAAGTAATAATTTCATAGGAATCAAAAGTAAAGTCAGAGGTGACACTTCCGTCGGCAAATCTGACTTCCAGAAAAGGTTCTCTGATATCTCCCTTTCCCAACGTACCAACCTCCAAGCAGACATCTTCCATGGAGATCTGCGGATGTTCCCTGTCGTAGGTACAGGTGTTGCCCGGAGCGAAGGCTCTCTGTATGACAAGGGGCGCACAGGAGGAAGGATCCTGTGAAACCACAGTGATCCGCTCCCCGTAATACAGATGTTCTAAATGTCCGGTATTCATGACACGTATTCCGTAGGTTGTGTGGGCAGTCTGTAAAAAGAACAATGGGTTCGTATCTGTATCTTTTACAATCTGAATCATGCTTTAAACCTCCTGAATCTCTTTTAATCGTTCCTCGGTCAGCTGATATTTCTTATGAAAGAAAATGACACCGATGACAAGGAGCAGAATGGGGAATAACGCCATCGTCATGCGAAGCCCTACCACAGAGCTTCCGGAAGCCCCTGTCGCTGCCGCAGCATCGCTGGTATCAGAGCTTAAGTTGCAGAGGTTCAGGCACAGGGATGCCACTAACGCAGCAATACCGGAAGCCAGTTTTACCACGAAGGTCTGCATGGAGAAAATGACACTCTCGTCTCGGCGATGATTTTTCCATTGACCGTAATCTACGGTATTGGCTAAAAATACAGTAGTCAGTACTGTCAGCATACCATTGGCGGCAAAGATCAGGAAGCCGGGAATGAACAGTAAAAATACAGTACTCATATTCGTAAAACCTAAAAGAAGCAATACAGCATATCCGGCAATTGCCATCAGGAAGCTGACATAGAAGATCCGGATGGTACTCATAAACTTACGAAGTAACGGGAACAAAAGCATCATGGCGAGAATCTGTACTGCCCCGCCGAAGGTGTTGAACAGTGTATAGGAATTGTACCAGGTATCTCCGCCAAAATCGTATTTAAAGAAATAAATTACCAGGTTGGAGGTTGTATAGACCGCGCAGTTGATCAGTACGATGGTAATGACCACTGCCATCGCCTGATCGTTCTGAATTAACGCCTTGAACATCTGACCGATGGAAGGTGCGTCCACATCTACCGTAGATTTTTCCTTGATATTAATGCAGGTAACGGTAATAAATATCACGAACAGCACGGCAATGATCAGGGTGAACCGGGAAAAACCGACCCGCTCTTCTCCTCCGCCCAGGGCATTAACGCAGAGCATGGTGATCACGGTGATAATGGCAGAGCCTACACCGGCGCAGGAACGTCCCAGCGTAGACAATCCTTCACGCTCTTTTCCGCTGTGAGTAAATGCCGGTATCATGGACCAGAAGGGAATATCCATCATGGTATAGGTCACGCCCCAGAGAATATAGGTGACTGCTGCATAAGCTACCAGTCCACTGCTATTCAGCGCAGGCGGTGCCGAGAACATCAGATACAGAACAACAGCATTGGTTACTGTGCCGATCATCAGCCAGGGGCGGAACTTCCCCCACCTGGTCCTGGTCTTTGCCACGATGACGCCCATGAAGGGATCGTTAAACGCATCAAACACTCTTGCAACCAGCAGAATGATACCCATGGCTACGGCGTTCACGCCTAAAATATCCTGATAATAATACAAAATATAGCTGGCAGACAGCATGTATACCATATCCTTGCCTACCGCACCCAGTCCATAAGAAAATTTTTCTTTTCCGCTTAAACTCATGATTAATCCTGATCCTTTCTTTTGAAATCCTTTGAAATATATCTCTCAAATGAAACCATTAAATCGTTATATCATAAGCTCACGAATTCGTGCTATCGCACTCTACATCCTGCTTCGCAGGATATTCGTTCGCTAATGAGCCCAGAAAAACAAATGTCTGCTTTGCAGCCACTTGTTTTTCCTTGAGGCTCATTAAATCTTAATCTGAAAAGGTATCCGTATTTCCCCTGCCGTCTTTGACTGCAACAGCAAAGCTCCCCGACCGGATCTTCCCGTACTCTTAACATAAGTTCCACCCATGCCTCCCTGTAAAGCAATGGTGTCAGGTCCGATGATGGAGATGTCACCTTCCGTAATCAGACGAACCGGCTCCTGATAAAAGGGAAGCACATTTCCATGGTCATCCACTGCACGGATCCGCACCAGTGCCACATCATAGCTGTGCTGTTCTGTCAGAATGGTATGATCTGCTTCTGCTTCCAGACGGATTTCACGAACCGGTTCTTTGGTGACGGATTTTACGACTTTGCCGTCTTTAATAGCGTCAAAACGGTATACGGTAGCTGTACCGCCCCAGTCACCGATGTACTTCGTATACAGCCTGGTCACTTCCGCAAAATCGATATGATAGATCAGAAGCAGTTTTAAAGCTGTAAGATATAATCTCTTCGGAATGTGGTTCAGGCTTCCTCGCGCTACGAGATTCATGGCATCCGTGATCTCCTTTGCATGTTTTTTACGGAATCTTTCGTTCTGTGCAAAAGAATCTCCGATAAAATCATCGATCAGGATGGGACCGTGCTTCAAGTGCTTATAAGGAGACATCCCCGGCAGATATTCCTTGATAAAACGGTCATTTTTATACATCTTCACGCTGTCCGCATTGGATAGAATATAAATGTTCCCGCGGTTACAGCCGGGATGCTCTCCGATATCCATGGAAGAAGTGATCTCCAGCACAGGAGTCTGCTCCTGCTCACAGGCATAGATATTTGCAGCCAGCTTCGGGTTGCGGAACATATCCATGACCCCGTGATAGCAGATCCGGTCACCGCTTCCGAAGTCTTTGTGGGTGTTGTAGTCGAACATGCACCAGCCGAAGCTTCCGGCAATATCGGACTGACCTGCCACAGCATCCAGTACATTGGCATGGCGGATCGCATGCTCACTTCGACGTTCTTCGTTATCGAATGCCTTGGTGGGATACATATGTCCGTTGTATTCGCTGATCAGATAAGGCTTTTCCATGTCTGAGGTGACCTTTTTCTTAGGATCACAGCCGGGCATCTCACCGTCGTGCAGAAAATCATTATACGTATAGACATCTTCTAACAGATGACTTTTTTTCATGGCACGGACACCACCGGTAGGTCTCGTTGGATCCAGCTTATGTGCTACGGTATTGGTTTTTTCGTAAAAAGCATCGTCATCCGGTGACTCATTGATGCGTATTCCCCATAAAATGATGGAGGGATGATTACGGTACTGACGGATCATGTCTTTGGCATTTGCCACAGCCTGTGCTTTCCAGGAATCATCACCGATATGCTGCCAGCCGGGGAATTCCGTAAATACTAAAAGTCCCAGCTCATCACAGCGCTCTAAAAAATAATGGCTCTGGGGATAATGGGAGGTGCGCACGGCATTTAATCCCAGTTCTTTTTTCAACAGATCTGCATCCAGCTTCTGCATGCTCTCCGGCATTGCATATCCCACATAAGGGAAGCTCTGGTGGCGGTTTAAGCCGCGGATCATAAGCTTCCTGCCATTGAGGTAAAAACCGTCCTTTTTAAATACTGCTTCCCGGATGCCAAACGTGGTCTCGGTCTCATCCAGGAGCGTATTATCCTGATATAGCTGTGTCTTTAAAATATAGAGATTAGCTTCTTCGGTGTCCCATAACAGAGGAGCGGTAATGGTTGCCGTGAGGGAGAACTCCTTGTCGCAGGAAACATCCGTAGAAACAGTCTGCTCGCACAAAAGCCTCCAGGATTCCTGCGCGGCTGCGGTACTTTTGGGCATGTAGTACTGTCGGATGGTCACGTTATCATCACTTTCAGTAAGCGTGATCTCTGAGGTGATCTGAGCTGTCACGGGAGACGATCTGAAATCTATCGCTGTATGGACGAAGATATCCGAAAGGGAGACTTTTTCCTTTACTTCCAGCCGGACATCCCGGTAGATACCGCCATAGGTCATATAATCGATCACATAGCCAAAAGGCGGAACGTTTAAATTCTCTCTGCTGTCTAAGCGGACACAGAGCAGATTATCCTGTCCATAGAGTACATTGTCTGTTAAATCTACAGTAAATGCAGTGTAACCGCAGTGATGCTCTCCCACCTTTTTCCCATTGCAAAATACAGTACTGTCATGGGCAGCTCCCTCAAAAGTAAGCAGGATCTGTTTCCCTTGCCAGTCCTTTGGAATCAGGAGATGGCGCCTGTATCCGCTGACCATCTGGTAGAGGGATTCATCAAAATAATGAAATGGGGTCTCCTTACAGGTATGCGGCAGACGTACCGGCTGCAGTGTGTTTTCCGGATATTCCGGTGCCGCTAAACTGTCCTCAAACTGTTCAGTGAACAGCCAGTCGTCGTTTAAGTAAAATCTATGTGTCATAAGTTATTCTCCTTTTTTGCCTGTGTATTTACTGCCTCTGTGTGATTCCGTACATGAGAATAGTTACGACCTCGTTTAAGGCGTCCACATAAGTCAGACGGTTCTGCGCGAGGATATCTCTTTGGAAAAACTGCTCAATGGAGGCTTCCAGCATCATTTTCACCAGGCAGATGGGAACCGGGCGGATACTGCCCTCTGCCATGCCTGTCTCGATCAGCTGGATCGTAGGCTCCCAGCCGGTCTCTAAGCGAAGCTCCACTTTATGGTAGATCTTAGGATATTTGTCCCGTAGAGAATACAGCTTTCTGAGGTCAATATTCTGATAGCCTTCCGGCAGGACACCTAAGATGCGATGCAGCTTTTCGATGGTTCCCAGCGCAGGATCCGTCAGGATCATCTGTTCGCTTTCCTTGATCGAATCAAAAATATAATCTACCATGGCAAGGAACAGTGCTTCTTTATCGTCATAGACGGTGTAGATGGTCTTTTTGCTGATGGAAAGTTCCTTTGCCAGGTCATCCATCGTGAACTTCAGCCCTTTCCGATCGAAGACACGAAGGGTGGCATCCAAAATGTTTTTTTGCAGAGCATCTGTGGTATCCATAGGTGTTCCTCCGTCTTTAGATTAGAATTGTTTCTGTACTTCTTTGGAAACTCAAATACAAAATCGCGTTTCCTATGATAAAAGAGTAGCATTTTAACAGGGAATATTCAAGAAACGTTTTTACTAAAAAGAGTTTCCTGAAATTGTGAAATATAACAAAAACCAGCCAAACGAGTGTTGACTGGTTTATAAGCAGGTTCTTATATTTTTTTCCATTGTTCTGCCAGGGTGGGATGGGACTTTTTACGGGTGATCTCCACTAGACCAAGTGGTGTCATATCCACGATCCGGGGATGCTGAGGATCCTGTGCGGTCAGCATTTTCAGGTATTCCAAAAGTTTTTGACGATTTTCCTTTTCTGACATATTAATAAAATCTACAATGATGATACCGGACAGATTCCGCAGACGCAACTGTCTTGCAACCTCTTCTGCCGCTTCGGCATTGACCTGATAATAGGTCTCTTCTCCTATATTCTTAGATTCATTTTTGCCGGAATTGACATCGATGACTGTCATGGCTTCCGTAGGCTCAATGACCAGATATCCGCCGCATTTCAGCCAGACTCTCGTATCCAGTCCCTCATCCATCCCCTTTTCGAGAGAATATAAAAGACGCAGGGAAATGGCAGAATCATCATACAACCGGAGGTTCTTCTGCTGTAAAAGCGGATGACTGCTTTCAGAAAGCTTGTGGAAGATCTCAGGGTCGTCCGTAAGGACTTCACTGTATTCCGATGGATCTGCCAACTGTTCCAATGCCTCGTAGATGGCTTCAGAAGGCGCAAGAAGACAGGTAAGGCATACTTTATGGATTGCCTGATTTAAAAGGCTCTGAAGGGCTTCAGATGCGCTCTCAGGGGTGGCTCCGTTTTTAACAAGCTGTTGCTTCATCCGGGAAGGATCTGTGGTAACGGAAGCCCGCTTTGTCTTCTGGGCATCTCTGGTGACCATGACCACCAGTTCATCTCCGGCTTTTAAGCTTCCGTCCGGCTGTCTGTTCGTAAGATATGCCGTACCTGCTTCCCGCATTGGCAGAAAGCATAGTTCCCCGGGGGCAATCTCCACGAAGCAGGCATCGATGTTTTTCGCCACATTCTGTATTTTTCCAAGGTAGATTCCGCCGATCTTACTTGCATTCGAACGCAACACCCGCACAGCGGCAATTCCGCCGGAGTTCACAAGCAATGCTACCTTTTTATCCCGAAGCTTCGTAAAGATCATTTTTCCGGTGGTACAGTCCGTGCTCTTACGGATCTCATTGATTTCTTTTTCTCTTGCCGGTCTGCCGCCGGTGAGACTGCGGCTCATTCGGCATCTCCGGAAGCCGCTTTGTAAGCTTCTTCGCTGTCATAACCGATGGCGTCTAAGGGAAGCAGTTCTCCGGCATCGCTTCTTAAATAGGTCTCTTCTCTGTTGACCATAAGGGCATTCTCAGGGAGGGGGGCTCCATTTTCCGCAAATAATGCCTCCACTACCTGAATGGGCTTGATATTGCCGGCGCTGGATGCATCTACCAACAGATACAGGCTGTTACCATCCACGGCTTTCAGCTCATAGATGCCTTCTTTTAAATTGATTTCCCGGCTGCCTTTTTTGGTCTCCTTGGTGATCAGGATCTCGTCCTTTTTAAGGAAGCGTTCCACTGCAGGTGCCAGATCAAAATGAGGACCTCTGCCCTCCCGGAAGGTTACGGTATATCCGGCGGCAGCCACACTTGCCATGGCATTGCCCGCCTTATCCGGCAGGATCTTCACGGAAGTGATCTCAATGCCGGGTACAGATGCGGCATTGAGCCGTGTCTTAACATCCTCGCAGGAAGTCAGGGAATGTACTTCCAGATCCATATATTCTCCGTTGCTGGTCAGTCCCACGCCTAAGGGTGCGGCGAAGGACATGATCTGATGCGGGCTGAAGCCTCCGGTGTATGCTACATCCAGCTCCGCTCTGCGGTTGGCTTTCTGGAAAAAGCGCATCACATCCAGATGACCGATAAAACGTACCGGTCCGTATTTTTTGAATTTAATTCTTAATTTCATAATTTCTGTCAGATTTCTATGCGGTCTTTCTTGAAAGACCTGCACTTCCCTTTCTTCTTATTCTTCAATATTCAATAACGTGCCATAAGGGTGTGTCTCGTACGATCAGTCTCTGGGCTCTACGCAGATACCGCATCCGAATCTGGCAGCACCGCAGCCCTGACATGCCTGTTTGCAGTTCGGGGAAATCGTCTCATTTTTCGCCTTCTGCCATTCTCTCTCCAGGAAAGAACGGGAGACACCGCAGTCCAGGAAATCCCAGGGCAGGATCTCGTCCAAGGGTCGTTCTCTGTGGGAATAGAAATCCGGATCCAGACCGCAGGCAGCGAAAGCTTCCATCCAGACATCATTGTGGAAGTATTCGCTCCAGGCATCGTAGAAGCAGCCCTTGTGATAAACATATAAAAGCACCTGGGACAATCTCCTGTCGCCTCTTGCCAGCACACCTTCTAAGACGCTGACATCCGCTTCGTGCCAGTTGTACTTGATACTCTTCTGGTTCAACTGTTCGGAGATGGCTTTTCTGGTCAGATATGCCTTTTCCACGAATTCTTCCTTGGTACACTGGGGTGCCCACTGGAATGGAGTAAAGGGCTTCGGTACGAAGAAGGAAGTACTGGTAACGATCTGTACTCTGCCGTTGACACGTTTCTCCTTCGGCACCGTATCGAAGAAAGTGGCTGCGATCTTATTGGACAGCTCGGCGATGCCGCGGATATCCTCCTCGGTCTCGGTGGGATGTCCCAGCATGAAATACAGCTTGACTCTGGTCCAGCCGCCCTCGAAAGCCAGCGCAGAACCCTGAAGGATCACTTCCTCGGTGAGTCCTTTATTGATGACATCCCGCAGTCTCTGGCTGCCGGCCTCCGGAGCAAAGGTCAGACTGGATTTTTTCACATCCTGCACCTTACTCATGACATCCAGGGAAAAGGCATCGATACGTAAGGACGGCAGAGAGATATTGATATGTCTCTTGTCACATTCTTCCATCAGGAAATCGATCAGCTCCGGCAGTTTGCTATAATCACTGGAGCTTAAGGAACTTAAGGAGATCTCCTCGTGACCGGTATTTTTCAGCATTTCCATGGCGTATTTTTTCAATACTTCCACATCGCGCTCTCTGACCGGACGGTACAGCTGCCCAGCCTGGCAGAAACGGCATCCGCGGATACAGCCTCTCTGAATCTCTAAGACCACTCTGTCCTGCGTGACCTTAATGTAAGGTACCACGGGCTTCATAGGATAAAAGCTGTCGGTCATATCCGTCACCAGTTCCTTGCGGATCGTAGCGGGAATCCCTTCTTCCGTAGGCCGGAAGGAAGCAATGGTGCCGTCCTCGTGATAGGTGGTCTCATAGAATCTGGGAACATACATACCTGGCAGCTTCGCAGCACGGCGTAAGAATTCCTCTCTTCCCACCTTCTCTTCTCTGCACTTTTTATACAGATCGATCAGTGGACGATACTGGGTCTCGCCTTCACCGATATAGAAGATATCAAAAAAGTCTGCAATGGGTTCCGGATTATAGGTGCAGGGACCGCCACCGATGACAATGGGACAATCATCCCCACGTTCCTTTGCAAGCAGCGGGATCTTCGCCAGATCCAGGACCTGCAATATATTCGTATAACACATCTCGTACTGGATGGTGATCCCTAAGAAATCAAAGCCCTTCACCGGATCCTGGCTCTCCAGGGCAAACAGAGGGATATTTTCCTTACGCATGATGGCATCTAAATCCACCCAGGGAGAATAGACTCTCTCACACCAGACATCGTCCCAGGAGTTGAGCATGCCGTACAGGATCTGAATGCCCAGATGGGACATGCCAATCTCGTAGACATCGGGGAAGCACATACAGAAACGCACATCAATGTTATTTAGGTCCTTCACCACCGCGTTTACTTCGTTGCCGATGTAACGGGCAGGTTTTTCAATCTTCATCAGAATATCATCGCTTAATGCTAATTTTTCGTTCATAACTACCTCAAATGATTATTATAATGATCTCTCTCAAATTGCTAATAACTATTCAATACATCATTATACCTTAAAAAAAACAGTTCTGCCAGTACCAAAAGGTACATAAATATAAACTGCAAAGCATGGTCATGTAGGGAGGGATATTTTTGGAAACATTGGATGATAAGAATACAGCACAACTGCTGCAGCAAATGCGCAGACAGACAGAAATAAGGCCGGAGCAGGAAGAATCCAGTGGTTCCGGTTGTTCTCATACCGGGACTTTCAGAATCCGTCTTGCTCTGGCCGGAGTATTACTGCTTACAGTGATATTGCTGGACCGGGAAAATAAAAGCTTTGCCGGTCTGTCCATGGATCAGGTGCTGTCTTACGTTACGGAGGTAGATTACGGAACATATATCGAGACCTGGATGGAAAATGCGGTTAACGATTTGCAAGCTCTGTAGTGATTTCTTCCCAGGTGACATCTTTTTCTGCCATCAGGACCATCATATGATACAGGAAATCACTGATCTCATATTTGACCTCATTGGGGTTAGGATTTTTGGCGGCGATCACAATCTCAGTCGCCTCCTCGCCCAGTTTCTTGAGAATCTTGTCAATGCCCTTGTCGAACAGGTAATTGGTATAGGAACCCTCCTTGGGGTGGACCTTGCGATCCTTGATCACATCGAATACTTCCTCGAATACCTGTAAGGGGTTGCTGCTTTCTTCGTAATCCTTTTTTGTGATCTCGTTAAAGAAACAGCTCTTGCTGCCGGTATGACAGGCAACACCGATCTGTGATACCTTAGCAAGGATTGTGTCCATGTCACAGTCAGCCACCAGTTCCTTCACATACTGGTAATGTCCGCTGGTGAGACCCTTCAGCCACAATTCCTGACGGCTTCTGCTGTAGTAAGTCATTTTACCAAGCTTCAGAGTCTGTTCATAAGCTTCCTCATTCATGTAAGCCATCATCAGAACTTCCTGAGTACGGTAATCCTGCACGATAACAGGTACCATGCCGTCACTGTTTTTCTTGAAATCTTCCCACTTGTAAGCAGCCTGGAAGGATTCAATGGGAATATCATTTTCCCGGCACAGATCCTTCAAGGCAACGATTTCTTTCACATTGTCATTGATGGTATTACCGGTGACACCACATACATTTTCATATGCGAAGATCTCTAACAGCTTGTTTAATGCTACCTGATTGATCTGCACAAAAAAGGGAAGGGACAGAATACTCTGCGTCTCCCGGATCTGGTGAGGATTCATCAGGATCATGGCAGAGATATACTTTTTAATTTTATCTTTATGTAATTCCAGAACGGCGGGATCATTATAGGAGATCAGTATCTTTTCCTTGCCAAATTTCAGGGAGACTTCTTCCGTGATCTCAATATTACTCTCTTTCTCATAGTCGAGAACCGCTTTTTTACATCCGGCATAAAGTAATTTCTTAATGTCCTCCATGCGCTTTACATTGCCGGCACCGATGACATCCACTTCCGCTTTGGTGCAGATTTCCTTGATGATATCCAACGCTGCCTCATGCTCGGCGTCTCCTTCGGACATATCGAATACGATCAATTCATCTGCATTGTGCTCACAATAAAAATCTGCCAGACGTACCGGGTCGGTATTCACGATGGTGGTATCCGTAAGGTTTCTTACCGCATGCTCATGATATAAATAAATACAGGGGACAAATTTCTTGATGATCATAGTAATCCTCGCGTTTTCTATGCCTGCAGGGTACGGACCACAGGCACGTATTTTTTTACAGACTTCCTTTGGTACTTAATACATCCGTTACCTTCGGATTATAGGAAACGGCCTGATCCAGTGCTTTGGCAAATGCCTTGAATATTGCCTCGATCATGTGATGATTGTTACCGGACGACAACATTTTGATATGTAGATTCATTCCGGCACTGTAAGACACTGCATAGAAAAATTCTTTCACCAGCTCGGTATCCAGCTCGCCTACCTTAGGCACCGTGAATTCACATTCAAAATTAAGATAAGGGCGACCGCTTAAGTCAACGGCACACAAGGCAAGCACTTCATCCATGGGCAGGATAAAATAACCATAACGGTTGATTCCCTTCTTATCTCCCACTGCTTTTTTGATGGCTTCGCCTAAGACGATACCGGTATCCTCCACCGTATGGTGGCCATCCACCTGTAAGTCTCCCTTTACCTTGCAGTCCAGATCAAAAAAGCCGTGTCTCGCAAAGCCATCCAGCATATGGTCAAAAAATCCGATGCCGGTAGACAGATTTGCTTTTCCACTGCCGTCCAGTTTTAAGGTGACGGCAATGTCGGTCTCTTTTGTTGCACGGGTCACAGTTGCAATTCGTTCCATAATATCCGATGACTCCTTTCCCAAAGGAAACAGTTAATCTTCAAACCTTACTTTAATACTGTTTGCATGTGCGGTCAAGCCTTCGCTTTTTGCAAAGGTTTCGATCTGGTTATGTACTTTCTCCAAAGCCTGTCTGGAATAAGAAATGATACTGGTTTTCTTGATGAAATCATCTACATTTACCGGTGAGAAAAATCTTGCGGTACCGTTGGTGGGCAGGATGTGGTTCGGACCTGCAAAATAATCTCCTAAAGGCTCGGAAGCATACTCTCCTAAGAAAATGGCACCGGCGTTGCGGATACGTGTCATGGTGTCAAAGGGATTTCTTGTAATGATCTCCAGGTGCTCGGAAGCAATGGCATTTGCTGCATCAATGGCATCTTCCATACTGTCAGCCAGTAATATATATCCGTAGTTATCCAGTGATTTCTGAATAATGGGTGCACGTTCCAGTACTTTCACAAAACCGTCCACTTCTTCGGAGACCTTCTCGGCAAGCTCCTTAGAAGTCGTGATCAGGATGGCGCTTGCCAGCTCGTCATGCTCTGCCTGGGACAACAGATCTGCCGCAACGTATCTGGGAGTTGCGGTCTCATCCGCCAGCACCAGAATTTCACTTGGGCCGGCAATAGAATCAATGCTGACATAGCCGTATACTGCTTTTTTGGCAAGTGCTACGAAAATATTACCGGGGCCGGTGATCTTGTCTACCTTCGGAACAGACTCTGTGCCGAAAGCCATAGCGGCAATGGCCTGTGCACCACCTACTTTATAGATGGTATCCACACCGGCGATATCCGCAGCTACCAGTGTTCCTGGATTGACTTTACCGTCTTTTCCGGGAGGAGTGGTCATAATGATCTCATCTACACCGGCTACTTTCGCAGGGATCACATTCATCAATACACTGGAAGGATAAGCGGCTTTTCCACCGGGAACATAGACACCTGCTCTCTCAATGGCGGTGATCTTCATACCTAAGATAGTACCGTCGGGCTTGGCATCGAACCAGCTGTTACGAAGCTGCTTCTGGTGAAAAGCGCGGATGTTCTCTGCGGACTGACGGATCACATCGATCAGGTTTTCATCCATCTGCGCATAAGCCTCCGCAAGCTCTTCCTTCGTGACACGAATGTTTTCTGCGGTTAAAGTAAACTTATCGAACTGCAGGGTATAATCGAATAAAGCCTTGTCACCCTCGGCACGAACTCTGTCAATGATCTGATTCACGGTGCTCTCGTACTGAGAGTAGTTATTCGGACTTCTCTTTAAGAGGTCGTTCAAAATACTCTGTTTTGATTCTTTGTCCAATGCTACGATTCTCATAACGGTACTCTCCTAATCAATATGCTGTGATTTATCTGCTCTATTTTCTGATTTGTCTGGTTACGACTGTATTTTTAACTGCTCGCGGATTGCCCCCACCAGTTTGCGGATACGGTCGGCTTCCATCTGCATACTTACCGGATTGACGATCATGCGGGCGGACAAAGGACATACCTCTTCCAAAACTTCCAAACCGTTTTCTTTTAAGGTGGAACCGGTCTCCACAATATCCACAATGACATCTGACAGCTCTACCAGAGGACCTAACTCTACAGAGCCATTTAACTTGATAATGTCTACTGTCTGATGCTTTTTGTTGTAAAAATATTCTCTGGCGATATTAGGGTATTTGCTGGCTACCCGGATCCTCTCATGATGCTTTAAAAGTTCTCCTGCGGAAGCGGGACCGCAGACACACATACGGCATTTGCCAAAGCCAAGATCCAGGACTTCATAGACATTACGGTTTTCTTCCAAAATCGTATCTTTACCGACCACACCGATATCCGCAGCACCGTATTCGACATAAGTGGGAACATCGGGGCCTTTTGCCAGGAAAAAGCGCAATTTGTATTCTTCATTGACAAATATCAGCTTTCTGGTATCTTTATCTTTCATTTCGTCGCAGGTAATACCGATCTGCTCGAAAAGTTCCAGTGTCTTTTTGGCAAGTCTGCCCTTTCCCAGAGCAAACGTAAGATATCTTTCTTCACTCATTACTGGTCTGCCTCCTCGTTCTCAGTGATGTCGGGGGAAAGTACGGTGGGAATGCCTTTTTTACGTAATTTTGCAGCCTCAGCAAGCTTTGCAAGATAATCCGTCTCGTCTCCTGCCCTGTAATACAAAAATTGGCCGGAAGCGGGAACATCAATCACTACTTTCTGACGGGATAAAGCCTCCAGCAGATCATCAATAACGATGACAAAACCGATAGCTGCCGTATCTTTACCGAACTTTCTAAGCAGGTTGTCATAACGACCGCCCTTTACCACGGCATCACCGATACCATAGGTATAAGCCTTAAAAACAACACCGGTATAATACTGATATTTGCTCAGCATTCCGAGATCAAAGGTAATATATTCCGCTACACCATATTGCTCCAGGCGTTTTTTTAATTTCTCGAGTCTTGCGATCGCCTGTAAGGAACGTTCATTTTTCACCAGTGATTTGGCATCCTCCAGAGATTCTATGTTTTCAAACATATCCGCCAGCTTTAATAAAATGCTGTGATAAGGTTCCGGAATCTGCTTCTGTTCCAGCAGTTCCTGCGCAGCGAAAAAATTCTTGCCGGAGATGCAGGAACGGAGTTCTTTTTCCGTATCTTCATCCAGACCTGCTTCTTCACAGAGGCCACGGAAATAGTCCACTTCTCCTATGGTTACCTGAAATCTTGTCAGTCCGGTGCTCTTTAGCGCTTCGATCACCATACTGATGACTTCCGCATCTGCCTCCACCGAAGGATCACCGATGAGTTCGGCTCCCATCTGGGTCACTTCTTTTAATTTACCCTGTAGATTGGATGTGTTGGTGAAGGTATTGCCGTTATAACTGAAGCGAAGAGGAACCTTCTCTTCCATGAAATATTTGGCTGCACAACGGGCAATGGACGGGGTAAAGTCCGGTCTCAGCACCAATGTATTTCCTTCCTTGTCAAAAAACTTATAAAGCTCCTTGCTGGGCGTGGTTCCGATCTCCTTGGAAAATACATCGAAAAATTCAATGGAGGGTGTCTGAATATCTTCATATCCAAAACAATGAATAGCATTCTGCAGCTTCTGCTCCACAGCCAGTTTCCTGGCATATTCTTTTCCGTAAATATCCCGGACACCTTCCGGGGTATGTAAAAGTCTGTTGTTCATAATAACATCCTCTGCTTTATATGCTTTTATATACTTTAGTAAGCTAACGTGCTACCATAGTAGTACGTGAAACTATTTGTAGTATACTAGGTGGCTTCTCTGATGTCAAGAAATTTATTCTTCCCGATCTTCCAGATCTTTTTTCAAAATATCCAGATAGGGAACCAGAATTCCCTGATGCTTCGGAAGGATATATTCCGGATTTAATTCTTCGAACCGGAAGCTTTTCCGGCCGCCTTCCTGTGCTCTGTCCCAGAAAAACCGGAGCATTTCATAAGGAAGATAGTATAACAGGTCCTTATGACTGTAGAAAATCAGGAAAAAAGCAATGCCACCCTGTTTTTCAAACTGCCGCATAAATTCTACCTGGTGAGGATGAATATTCTGCAGGGAAAAAGTATCCACGGCACATTCCTTGGCATCAAAGCATACAGGGATTCCCTGCACGGCACCGATGTAGTCTACGGTACTCTTCTGTTCGAAAAAAGCCAGTGTGATCTGCCGGCTGTTTTTATCCATTTTGATGGGGGTAATGGGAGTAGGAATCTTCTGTATCAACGCCAGTCCGGCCTCCGCGTATTTTTCATTAGTACGGTTGACCATGTCTTCCAGTGTGGATCCCCGGAGTCCTCTCGTATTCCATGTTGCCATTTGTTAGGGCTCCTTTCTAACAGGCACTGTCAGGAGCCAGATTCAGAGCCTGTAAGATTTCTGCAAATTTATGGGGAAGTGGTGCGGTAAAAGTCTGTCCGCTTACTTTGGCAAGAGGTCCTTCTGCCTCTTTCGGAAAACAGATCCTTCCGGCATGCAGAAGCTGATGATGCAGAGAGTATTCCGACTGCATTCTCCTGTTTAATTTGTTGTCTCCGTATTTGGTATCTCCTAACAACGGATGCCCGGTGCCGGCCAGGTGGGCACGGATCTGGTGTGTCTTGCCGGTGACCAGTTCTACGGTTAACAACGTGAAATCTCCTGCCACGGCATTTGGCATATAAATGGTACGGATATAGGAAGCCTCAGCGGGAGCCTCCGACGGATCAGCATAAACCTTTACGGTATTGGTACTTTCCTCTTTATATAGATAACCCTCCAGGGTACTCTCCTGTACAATTTTGCCCTTGCAGATTGTCTGATAATATTTTTTTATCGTACGATCCTTGATGATACGGCTGAGAGCCTGGGAACCGGATAACGTCTTACCACATAATACGATTCCGCTGGTATTGCGGTCCAGGCGGTTACAGACGGATGGATGAAAAGTGGCGAGATCGGCCTCAGTGATGGCATTCGTAGCCAGCAGATGTCCGATCAGCCATTCATTCAGGGATAGATCCTCCGGTTTCGCCTTCTGCGTCAGAACCCCAGCGGGTTTATTCAGCAACAGAATATCTTCATCCTCATAGAGAACACTGATATCCTTTAGGGAACGGTAAGCTTTACGGTAGTCAGAAGTGGTTTCTCTATTCTCGGTGCCGGACAGCGAGGCAAACGTTTCCTCCGAGAAAAAGCATTTTATTTCGTCTCCCTGGACAAGAATTTCTTTTCCTTCTGCTTTTTTCCCATTCAATGTAATATTTTTTTTGCGTAACATCTTATATAAAAATCCGGTACCGGCGTTTGGAAATGCTTTTTTCAGAAATTTGTCCAGACGTTGGCCAGCCTGATTTTTACCAATGGTGAGTTGCTGCATAAAAATCCCTCTTTTCAAAAGTATTTTACAGAGATACGCTTTTTAATGTCTGACAGATTCCGCCTGTCAGTTCCGGCTGTGTGGGAAGGTCTTTTAACTGTTCACATCTCTTCAGATACTTGTCAAGATCATGAAAAATTTTCACAGTGACTTCTCTGTAATTATCCTTTTTCAGGATATCCTGAATGTGTTTATAAAAAGCCTGTTCTGCGAACTTCGGATCGGACGTGTATCCGCAGAGAGTGTTGCCGCAGATGGTCATGTGATGAATCACATAATTTTTCTCATAGGAGGTAAACACCATATCATAGAGTCCGGTAAGGCCGTCGGTATGTGCGGCAATCTGCGCAGCATCCTGTTCGTTACACCCCTTATAGCGTAAGAACATAAACATCTCCACCAGACTTTTGCATGCCGGAAGACATCCCAGTACCGCTACGATGGTCAGAAGATTCTCCCGACTGCCGGTAGTGACCCATCCGGCAATAAACAGAGACAGGGAAATGGCAAAATAAAGCACCGTTCGTAAAATTTCATAATTTTTCTGGGTGCGGAGATATCCGCTGGTCCCTTTGTAGGCATCTGTGGAAAACATTCTTTTGAATTGCATTAAAATTTACTCCTTTATTCGTAAGTGTTTGATTTCTTCTTCAGTCAACGCCCGGTAATCTCCTCGGGAAAGAGCAGGATCCAGGGACAGCGGGCCGAAACGGATACGTTCTAAAGTAAGTACCTGATTACCTATGGCCTGCAACATGCGTTTTACCTGATGAAAACGCCCCTCGTGAATGGTCAGCAACAGGTCTCCGTCTTCGGTAAGTACGGCTTTCGCCGGAGACGTCGGTTTGTCGTCTCCGATTTCAAGACCGGATTCCAGACGGTGGATATCTTCTGCGGAAAGCGGCTTTTCCGGCCTTACACGATATGTTTTATCCACATGCTTTTTCGGCGACAACAGATCATGGGCCAGAGCACCGTCATTGGTTAAGAGCAACAACCCGGTAGTATCTTTATCCAGACGTCCTACCGGGAACAGCTCCTTCTGTTCCGGTACCGTCAGGAGACTCACCACGGTGGGTGCAGTATTGTCATTGGTGGCGGATACGACACCCTCCGGTTTATTTAACATGTAATAGACATATTTTTGATAATGGATTTCTTTCCCCTGACAAATGACAATGTCGGTATCTTCATTGACCTTTGTCTCCGGCTTTTTGACTATCTGACCGTTTATCGCCACTTGTCCCTTTTTGATGTATTCCTTTACCTGGCTTCTGGTGCCTATATTATTATCACATAAAAATTTATCCAATCGCATGGACACTGATCTCTTTCTTAAGACTTAAAATTCTTTTTCCGGCATATAGTATACAAACTCTGCAAGGCAGTCTGCTATGAAAAAAATATCCGGAATCTGTTTTTTTGTTGTAATGACCTGCTGCATCCTGACACATTCTTCCTTAAGCCTTGCATATGCTGCCTTGGGACTGGAACTTTGGTATGAAAAAATGGTGCCGGTGCTTCTTCCGTTTATGATCCTGTCGGGAACATTGATCCGCATGGGACTGGTAAACAGTCTGATCCGACCGGTACAACCTTTGTTTGAAAAAATATTCCGTCTGTCCGGACCTGGAACCTATGTGATCCTGATGGGATTTCTGTGCGGATTTCCCATGGGAGCCCGTACCATTGCTGATTTTCGCGACAGACAGGAACTTTCTGTAACGGAAGGACAATATCTGCTGTCCTTCTGTAACAATCTTGGACCGGTATATTTTCTTGGATTTGTTCTGCCTCTGCTGCACCGGGAATCAATCCTGCCCTATTTATTCGGAATGTATGGTATTCCACTGGGGTACGGTATCCTTCTGCGTTATACAGTATATCGCAGGAAAATTCCGATGTCACAGATGGTTTTCACAGTGTCAGTCGGTGGAACACCTGTTATGCCGTTGTTGGAAGCATTGGATGAAGCAGTGTATGCTGCCGGCAGAAATATTTTACAGCTGGGAGGTTATATGATCTTCTTCAATCTGCTGAATCTGCTGCCGGGGATCTTTCTTCCGGATGGTCGTGTCTGTGCTCCGCTTTTGGAGATTAGCGGAGGGTTAAGCATATTGGGGGATCGATGGCCTCTTTATACGTTATTGCTGCTACCTGCCGGAGGACTTTGCTGCCTGGCCCAGACCGGAAGCTGTATCCGAAATACCGGTTTATCTCTGACCGGATATTTTTTTCATAAAATGTTTCTTACCGGACTTACAGCACTTTATTATCTGGGATGGTTCCTGTTGCGCCCGGACACATTTCTGCGCTGAGCCTTCCGTCTGCGTTTCCGGTGCCTGCTCTGTTGGATCTGATACAGTAGAAAGACCATCAGAAGTAATACCACCAGAACGATACATATGACCAGGAACACTCCGAAATTTACTTCCTTTTTGCCTTCAGAGGATGCTCCTGTATTCCCGGCTGCATCAGCCATGGTGATCACAGAACCGTAAGCGTCGGTCACCTGGGGGTCCGATTCGCGGGAAGCCGCTGCCTCTTCTGCAGCCAGACTTTCCTGTCTTGCTTCTTCCGCAGCCTTCTCCTGATCGACAAAAGGCTTGGCAAAAGTAATCGGTTCACTTTCGGTAAACAGATCCGCCTGGTTATATCCACGCACCGTGATTACCGGGGTTTCTCCCTTAGTGAAGGACAGGGAAAAGGTAAAAGTATCTGGATAAGTGCCGACCATGATATCCAGATCCGGCCAGGGGATCAGTTCGGAATAAGTCTTCCCTCCATCAGTACTGTAATCATAATACATCATGGGACAATCGTAGTCCGTCGCGGTCACTTCCAATGTGACTTCTCCGGTGTCGTAATCCGCATTTTGCAATGTCAGTACACAGACATCCGGTTCGGTCTGATCACGGATCGTAGCGGGAAGAATGGATTGCAGAGATACTTCCGGAAGATTATTCGCTTCATTGCTGTAATCTACCCCAAGACTTGTGCTGGATAATCCAAAATATCTGGCAACGGATAATGCATCCTCTCTGCCGAAACGTTTCCAATCCTCTTCGGTCTGGCAATAAGGGGTATCACGACTTTCGTCGACATGACAGTGCTCAATGATAGCGGAAGGAATTGATCGGGCGGTGCACTCCCGGATGATTCCGTAATAATCGTCTCCATTATTTTTCAATTTTGTCTTGACGCCGCGGAGGAACAGTCCCATATCTTTCATCTGTTGCATCTGTTCCCAGCCGAATTGATAGCCGTAGGCATTGTATGGCTGTACGGAAGAGATCCATACTTCGGAACCGAACAGGTCATGATCCACGGATGCATTGTAATGAATACTGAATAAAAAATCCGCATTCCGCTCTTCAGCGAACTGTGCCCGGTCTGCCAGAGAAAGATTGACATCTTCCGTATGGGTCAGGTAGACATCCACATTATCATATTTCAGTAATTCTTCATACATTGCCATGGCGGTAACCATGGTCATTTTCTTCTCCTGGACAATGCCTTCCAGGGTTCCTTCATTTTCACCACCGTGTCCGGGATCGATGACAATGGTAACCCTCTCTCCGGTCTCCTGTGCTCTCGGAGCCGCAGCAGCTTCCAGCGAACTGCAAAAAAAACAGGCTGTGACAAGACTGACCGTACAGATCATTGTCCTGACAAACAGCCTTTTTTGTTTTTTACTAACTTTCATTATGTCAATTCCTTTATTTTTAAAAAACCAGCTTTCGGCAGAAAACTGGTTTTATGATTACATTACATTTAAATCATCACTGGCCTTGTCAGCGTTGTCTATACCCTCTAAGTCTTCATCTACCGGATGGAGTTCACTACGGTTAGACTGGATAATATCCCGATACTGATTCAGATTGCCGATCAGGGTATCATAATTGGAACTGGCCTGCTGTGTGGAAGCGGATATGATATTTTCCAGATGAGCCAGCATATCATCCATATACTGCATTGCCTGGGATTTTAATTCATTGGCTTCAATGGTGGCATTGTCCAAAATCTCCTGTGCCTGTTTACTGGCCATGGTGACCACCTCGTTGGCCTGGGCATATGCCTGCTGCATAATTTCATGTTCATTGATCAGTTCGTTGGTATGAACGGTTGCTTCATTGATCAGAGCTTCTGCCTTGGCCTTGGCATCGTTCAGAATGGCCTCTTTGTTACTGATGATCTTCTGATAACGTTTGATCTCATCCGGTGTCTTCATGCGCAGTTCCCGCAACAATTCATCGATTTCATCCTTATTAACAATGATCTCGGTACTGGACATGAACTTAGGCTTACAACTCTCGATATAATCTTCTATTTCGTCAATTAATTGTTCGATTCGACTGCTCATGAAACTCTCCTTATTTACACATTGCGATTGTCTGAAAGCTTTTTCTGACGATATTTTTCGTAAATCAAATCAGCTACAAAATCCGGAACACAGGGTGTGATGTCTCCGTCAAAACTTGCAATCTGCTTGATGGCAGAGGAACTTAAATACGCGTATTCCAGACTGGTTGTTAAAAAAACGGTATCGATTTTGCCGTGGGAAAGCATCCGGTTGGTCTGAGCCATCTGCAGTTCGTACTCAAAATCCGTAATGGCACGCAAACCCCGCACAATGACATGCAGATCCTTTTCCTGCGCATAATCTACTAATAGGCCACTGAAACTGTCAATCTGCACATTAGGCAGATCTTTTGTGGCTTCTTCTAGTATCTTAACACGTTCCTCTACAGAAAACAACGGTGTCTTTTCTTTATTATTCAAAACACTGACAATTAAAACATCAAATATTTCCGAGGCCCGGCGGATGATATCCATATGTCCGTTGGTAATAGGATCAAAGCTTCCGGTATAAACAGCCCTTTTCATAAAGTCTCCGTTCTGCAATTATTTCCTGCGAAGAAATACATGCTTGTTGGTTTTGTATTTTTTTTCACGGGTTACTTCAAACCCAAGCTCCTCTACATAAGAAAAATCCGTATGCAGAGAGGCCTCCACGAGGATCAGTGTTTCCTCTGATACATATTTTGCATAACGCAGCTGTTCCAGAACTCTGCGTTCCTGCTCCTGATCGTAGGGTGGATCCATGAAGATCACATCTACATGTTTTTCGTAGATGCCGGTCAGCCCGGCACAGGCATCCTGCTTTAATACGATAGCACGATCTTTCATTTTCGTAAATGCCAGATTATCCTCGATACATGCTAATGCCTTCGGGGCATTTTCGATAAAATATGCTTTTCTGGCACCGCGGCTCAATGCCTCAATACCAATGCCGCCGCTTCCGCTGAAAATATCCACGAACACACAGTCCGGAATATAAGTCTGCAGCATATTAAAAAGGGTTTCCTTGATCCGGTCGGTGGTGGGTCTGGTATCCATTCCTTCCGGAGTCTTAAGGGGCAGACTTCTTGCGGTTCCTGCAATGACTCTCATATGATTACTCTCCGTTTTCTCTATAAATGTTTTATGAATGATTCTGTTTAAAAAGTTACACTCTCACTTTGGTGCCCTTGCTGTCACGTTTGCCGAGTTTCAGATTGTTTAAGACAAGTTCTTTTCCCTTGTATTCAATAGTGGTTTCCACGGCGTTTTTGGTGTAATACACATTTTCCACCAGATCGCCGTCGGATAATTTCATACCGCGGACACCGATGGCCCCTTTCTTTTTCTCAGGAATCTCATCTACAGCAAAACGAAGGAAAAATCCACCCTTTGTCTGCAGCACAATGTTCCGCTGGTCCGTGAGTGCTGTTACACTTACGAGGGTATCACCTTCCGCCAGTTTGGTGGCTGCAACCGTACGCTTGGTTACGTCAAACTCTCCGCCGTCCACTACTTTTAGCATGGATTCAGCAGTGGCGAAAATTACCTGACATAAGTTCAGTTCCTTCTGACTGGTGATATAGACCAGCTCTTCTTTGGCCTGACTGAAGTTACTTACATTATCGATAGGCACACCTTTGTCACGGAATTTGCCGTAAGGCAGATCCAGTACCTTGACGGTATGCATCTGACCGGTATTGGTAAACAGGCAGATACGTCCGGTGTTTTTACAGGTGAAGACGTATTTATTCTCGGCATCCGCGGCTTCTTTATTCCGTTCATAAGTAGACAGGTCGATGGTTTTTGCGTAACCAAAACGGTCCATCAGGAAGACTACGTCCATCTCTTCCAGTTCTTTTTCTTTATAAACAGCTTCCTGACCGTTCTCGATGACCGTTTTACGGGGATGGCTGTATTCCTTTTTGAATCCATCCAGTTCATTCATGATGACCTGGGCCATGGAATCTCTGCGATCCAGTATGTCTTCGTAGCGATAGATATTCGCCAGGGTCTCTTCGTGCTCGTTGATCAGGGCTTCCAGTTCCAGACCGATCAGCTTATACAGACGCATCTCTAAGATAGCGTTCGCCTGTTTCTCGGTGAACATCAGCTGGGCTGCCATGATCTTCGATTCTTTGGATTTGAACTTGATCCCGTCCACCTTGCCTTCTACGAGACAGGCCTTCGCCATGGCACGATCTTTGGAGCCACGTAAGATTTCGATGACAAGATCGATCACATTGCAGGCCTTGATCAGACCCTCCTGAATCTCCTTACGCTCCATTTCTTTGGCAAGCAGATTGGTATATTTTCTGGTGGCTACTTCAAACTGGAAATCCACATTCGCCTTGATGATCTGCTTTAAGCCCATGGTCTCCGGTCTGCCGTTTGCAATGGCGAGCATATTGACACCGAAGGTATCTTCCAGGCGGGTTTTTTTATAAAGCATATTTACAAAGTTCTCGGGATCTGCATCCTTACGTAATTCAATTACGATACGAATGCCCTCCTTGGAGGACTGGTTGGAAATATCTACAATATCCTGGGTCTTTTTGGTCTCGGACAGAGCTGCTACATCGGATAAAAATTTTGCAATATTGGCTCCGATCATGGTATAGGGAATCTCAGTGATCACCACGTTGGTCTTGCCGGCTTTTCCTTTCTGGAATTCTACCTTGCCACGCAGCTTGATCTTACCGGTTCCGGTCTCGTAGATCTCTTCCAGTTCATCCTTATTAATAACGATACCACCTGTGGGAAAATCCGGTCCTTTCAGATAACGCATCAGTTCTTTTGTCGTGATCTCGTTATTCAGCATATACGCTTTTACAGCATCAATAACTTCACCCAGATTGTGAGGTGGAATGCTGGTCGCCATACCTACGGCAATACCCTCCGAGCCATTGACTAAAAGGTTGGGAATTTTTACGGGCAGTACGGAAGGTTCTTTTTCCGTTTCGTCAAAATTCGGTACAAAATCTACGACATCCTTATCCAGGTCAGCCAAAAATGCTTCCTGGGTGACTTTCTGCAGTCTTGCCTCGGTATAACGCATGGCAGCGGCTCCGTCTCCTTCGATGTTGCCGAAGTTGCCGTGACCGTCGATCAGAGGCATGCCCTTTTTGAAATCCTGGCTCATGACTACCAGTGCCTCATAGATGGAACTGTCGCCGTGGGGATGATATTTACCCATGGTATCACCTACGATACGGGCACTTTTACGGTAGGGACGGTCATAACGGATCCCCAGCTCGTGCATATCGTAGAGAGTTCTTCTCTGTACCGGCTTCAGACCGTCTCTGACATCCGGCAGGGCTCTGGCGATGATAACGCTCATGGCATAGTCGATGAAGGATTTCTGCATCTCCTCGGAGTATTCTGTTTTTATAATTCTGCTGTCGTCCATTTCTGGTCCTCGTCTTTCTGACATTACATTTCAGGATCTTATGATACTAGATGTCTAATTCCGCATCTGTAGCGTGATCGTAAATAAAGGCTTTTCTGGGTGGTACATCCGTACCCATGAGAAGCTCTGTCATCTCGGAAGCCATGCGTGCATCCTCAATCTCCACTAATTTTAACAGTCTGCGTTCCGGATCCAGTGTGGTCTCCCACAACTGTTCAGCATCCATCTCACCCAGACCTTTGTATCGTTGTAAGGTAAAGGGCCCCTTATGGGTCTTACGGTATTTTTCCAGTGCCTTGTCATCGTATAGATATTTTTCTTCTCCCTTGGAGGGCATTGCCTTGTATAAGGGAGGCATTGCTATGTACACATGCCCCTCGAAGATCAGATCCGGCATGAAACGGTAAAATAAGGTAAGCAGCAATGTGGAAATATGGGCACCATCCACATCGGCATCCGCCATGATGATGATCTTGTCATAGCGCAGCCTGGTAATATCAAAATCATTACCGTAACCCTCGGAAAATCCACAGCCGAATGCGTTGATCATGGTCTTGATCTCAGCATTTGCCAGAACCTTATCGATGCTGGCTTTCTCCACGTTCAGGATCTTACCGCGGATAGGCAGGATTGCCTGATACATACGGTTTCTTGCTGTCTTGGCACTGCCGCCAGCAGAATCACCCTCTACAATGAAAATTTCACATTTGGAAGGATCTCTGGACTCGCAGTTTGCCAGTTTTCCGTTGGAATCAAAGGAAAACTTCTGCTTTGTCAGCATATTGGTCTTTGCCTTTTCCTCGGTCTTACGGATCTTAGCTGCCTTTTCCGCACAGCCGATGATGCTTTTCAGGGTCTCTAAATTTCGGTCGAAAAATCTTACAATTTCTTCTCCGGTTACTTTTGCCACAACTTTTGCGGCATCCTGGTTGTCCAGCTTGGTCTTGGTCTGTCCTTCAAAACGGGGATCCGGATGCTTGATGGATACGACGGCAGTCATACCGTTACGAACATCCGCACCGGTAAAGTTGGCATCTTTTTCTTTTAAAATGTTCAACTCACGGGCATAGGTATTGATCACATTGGTGAACTGGGTCTTGAAACCCGTCAGGTGGGTACCGCCCTCGGAGTTGTAAATATTGTTACAAAAACCCAGGACATTTTCATGGAATTCATTTACATACTGAAATGCCACTTCCACAGAGATCCCGTCACTCTCACCGGAGAAATAGATCACATCATGAACCGTCTCTTTGGAACGGTTCATGTCTTTGATAAAGCCGATGATTCCCTCCGGCTCATGGAACGTGACTTTTTCAGGTTCTTCTTTTCTCTTATCTTCAAAAATGATCGTAAGTTTTGGATTCAGATAAGCGGTCTCATGCAGACGACTCTTTACTTCATCTTCCTTGAAACGTGTTTTATCGAAGATAGTATCGTCCGGCAGAAAGTTAATGGTGGTACCGGTCTCCCTTGTCTTACCTACGATGGGAAGCAGACCGTCTACCAGATCCAGAACGGGATTCCCCCGTTCATAGCGGTCTTCGTAAATACAGCCACCGGTCTTGACTCTTACTGTCAGTCGTGTAGACAGAGCATTTACTACAGAGGAACCTACGCCGTGCAGACCGCCGCTGGTCTTATATGCGGAATTGTCGAATTTACCGCCGGCATGCAGAGTCGTAAATACCAGACGCTCCGCGCTGATCCCTTTTTCGTGCATACCCACGGGAATACCACGACCGTTATCTTCCACGGTTGCGGAGCCGTCGGCTTCCAGTGTCACCTTTATCGTATCACAATATCCGGCCAGATGCTCGTCCACAGAGTTATCAACGATCTCGTAGATCAGATGATTCAGTCCCTTGGTGGAGACGCTGCCGATATACATTCCGGGTCTTTTTCTTACCGCTTCCAGACCTTCCAGAACGGTAATACTTGACGCATCATAATTATTGTCTTTTGCCATGAAATGGAGCTCCTTCTCAATACATTATTGTCTATAGTATATCACAGATTTTGTGTTTGGAAAAGCAAAAAATACAAGGGATAGGGTTCTACCGGAGAAAATAAAAGACCACCAGTTCTCTTGAACTGATGGCCAAAATTATCCATTAAAAACCCTCTTTAAATTATTAAAAAATTTTCCTATAAGCTGAAATAGATTTTTCGTGTTGAATTTTCGAAAATTCAAGGAATCACCTTTTCAGAAATCAGCTTTAATGTTCCATCTTCATTCAGTTCAACGAAGAAAGGATATTCATGCATCATAGAAGTATACTTTTCCCAACAACTTATGAATACTTCTTCCTCTTTTGTAATGGTACAAAGCCCCTGCTTTTGTAATTCCGAAAAGTCGTGCCAATAGTCTATGAAATGATATTCCGTATTCTCTGTGATGGGTATCTTCATTTCGCTGAATCCCCAATCCTTTATGTAATAACCGGATACCAAATCTCTTTCCACATCCAGATCTAATTCTTTAATCCGCTTCTCATCCTCCGGGATGATCCATTCCACAGGGCGTACTACAATATAGTCGTTGTTTGTACTGAAATTCTCAATATACACACAAAAGGAACCTATTTCATCGTATCTTCCGTGGCAATACGGCGTTGGTGCAGGGACATTTTCGAGCGTCCCTTCCTGCGTAGTTGCGAGGGGGGAGGGGCTATCCGTTGCTGCCGGTGCCACCACCATCTCATCTATAGAAGGTGTGATATTTTCTTCTTCGTTTAATCCGCATGCCGTCATAAAAAATACACTCCCTACGACCGAAATTACGAAAAATAATTTCCTCATACTATGCTCTCCAAAAAAGTATTTTTAAAATGTTTACTTATGTCGACATAGTTGTATCTTAACACTTCTATTTTCTTTTTCAATATAATCGGCGTGAACAGCTATTTTACAAGCGCGAATTTTTTTAGCATATACTTTTTATTGTTATATAATTGTTGATGCCTATAATCAGAATGGAGAATATAATTGCTTTCGTATGCTTGAATGAATTTAAATGAGAAAGTCTTATTTTTGAGCACAAATGATTTTTGACCTTTTAAATAATGCATCTTATAATTACATTCAGAGGAAATACTATATAACTAAAATGGAGAAAAGTTATGAATATTGGAGAATTGCTTGTCAACGTGATAACCGTTTTATTATTCTATTTTTTTATTTCCAGAACGTTCACACTCCGGCGGCTCCACTGGATCTACAGGGGCATCGGATTGATGCTTCTCTTTGTCCTGATCACATTGCTGAATCTTATGAATATTGCCCCCACCATTACCTGCGTATCCGGTCTGATCTGCCAGATTTTATATACTATGGTGTTTGCGGAAGGCTCCCGGGGAGCCAGATTGTTGATCGGTGGTATTCCCGCTTTGCTGGCAGTTGTTTCGGACAGTGTAACTTTCTCTGTGCTGGGAATTCTGTTTCAGGATACTTCGGAGGCACTTACGGTCAATTCTGCCATTCGCAGTCAGGCTCTGGTCATATACATACTCACCTATTGCCTCCTAATCTGGGCAGTCATTCAATTCTTCCCGCAGGATTTGAAATTCCCGGGATATTTTGAAGGTGTAATTTTTTTGACTTGCGGACTGGGAGTTTTTGCCTCTGATATTCTTTTGAAATATGTGTTTTATTTCGAACGCAATGAGATCGTGCTGTCCAGAATCTCTCTTGCAACGGTCAACTATATTTTTCTTGGAGTTCTCCTGCTGCTATTGATGATCGTAGAACTTCTTGGAATCTATTACAGCAAAAATAATGAGTTACAGCAGCGTAATAATCTATATCAGATTGAGGAACAGGAACTGGTCAATCTGAAAGAATCTTCCGCTTTTATCCGGGGCTGGAAACATGATTATAAGAACCAGTTGCAGGTACTTTCCACCATGCTGCAACAAAAACAGTATGACGAGTCGTTACTATATGTGAATGAGCTTTTAAGCAGTTCCGATATGATCAAACCGGTCTTTTCCTCGGGCAATCCGATTCTGGACGCAGTGTTGTCTTTGAAATATTACACCATGGAGCACAAAGGAATACGCTTTGAACATTCGGTGTACCTCCCCACAGCATTTCCCCTGTCTCCACTGGATACTTCGACGCTGTTTACCAATATTTTGGACAATGCCATCGAGGCCTGCCAGTCCTGCCCTGCCGCTCCCTGGATCCATCTGGACATAAAGCCCAAGGGCGATATGCTGCTGATCACTTTGAGCAATTCCAGTGCCGCTAATTACAGATATAATAAAAAAGGTAATTTGATGTCAACCAAAGACGGGAAAGAACATGGTTACGGATTGCGTCAGGTTGCCAGGGTAACGGAAGCTTGTGGGGGATTTTATCAGGTAACACCTTCTGCTGATAAGTTTACTATAACAATAGCACTTCCTGTTTCTTTAGAGGTAGAAAGGAATAACCTATGAACATACATGTTACCATTATTGAGGATGAAGAACGCTTTGCACAGGATTTAACAGAAAAAATAAGAAACTGGTTTCATGCCCATCATCTGGAAGCTGCGGTGAAATGGTATCCCTCCTCTCATCATATTTTTTTCACCAGCAGTTACCTTGCAACCGATGTATATTTTCTGGATATCTCGTTAAAAGAAGAAAATGGTGTCGATATTGCAAAAAAACTCCGGGCACATAACTACAAGGGACATATCATTTTTCTGACCGGATTTCAAGAGTATGTTTTTGAAGGGTATTCTGTCCGGGCGCTGGACTATCTTCTAAAGCCCATTGACCCTGTAAAATTAGACCGGGATTTGGAGATGATAGCAGAAGAACTCAGCGATCAAAATTATATGGTAAGAACCAGATCTGAAATGTATAAGATACCTTACAAAGAAATTTTATATATTTCCAGCAGCAATCACTCTATCGAGATTATTACGGAAAAAGAAAAATTTCGCCAGATGATTAGTCTACGGGAAGTCCTTTCTCATTTACCTGCGTATTTTCAGCAATGCCATAGAACTATAATCATCAATATGAAAAAGGTAACCTGTCTCACGGACAACTGGGTAGTTCTCAATGGCAAAGAGGAACTCCCTGTTGGGAAAAAATATCTGGAAAAGATAAGAAGTACCTTTTTGTCACAGTGACAGAGAAGCTCCCGGCACCTTTATGGCTTACCAGGAGCTTCTTTCGCATTGGAAATTTTTATGCTTTGAAATTCTTAAATTATACCGTGATTTTCTTACAGCATGCCAGTGCCAGGGCACCGGGGCCGATGTGGCAGGCAACGCTTAAGGACAGTGGATCGATATGAATATCGTAGCCGGGGAATTCCGCTTCTACCTCGGTGCGAAACTGCTCTGCTGCGGCTCTGTCGTGGGTATAAGCGATCTGCAGCCAAATGTGCTTATCCTCTGTCATGCCGCCGAAACGCTCGTTGATGTCCTTCTTAATAGCATTGATCATCATGGTCTTGCCCTGCGAGGTGGTTCTTGCCTTTGCAAAAGCATCCAGCTTTTCTCCCTGAATGGTCAGCACCGGTTTCAAGCGAAGCATGGTACCGATGGCTGCCGCCGCCGGAGTGATCCGTCCACCTTTTTTCAGGTAATACAGAGTATCCAGCATAATATAGATACTGCTGTTGAATTTATCGTTTTCCAGAAATTCTTTGATCTGGGTCGCATTTTTACCGGCTGCTGCAAGCTGCAGGGCATCCAGCGCAGACTGACGCTGGGTTACGGAGATTCTCTGGTTGTTCACGACCTGAACTCTGCCATCATAATCTGCCGCAAAGGCCATGGCACTCTGACAGGAACCGGACAGACCGCTGCTCATAGGAATGTGTACGATCTCGTCATATTCCTGTAAAAGCTTGTCCCACAGGCTGGTGACACTGTCAGGAGACGGCTGGCTGGTGGCAATATTGGCACCGGATTTCAGCTTTTCATAGAACTGCTCCTGTGTCAGGTCAATATCTTCATAGTATGTGACTTCATCGATCATAAAAGGCATGGGCAGAACATGGATTCCGCGACGGGCTCCTTCTGCCTGTGTAATGCCGCTGTTACTGTCGGTTACAATTGCGATTTTTGACATTCTGGTATCTAAACCTTCCCTTTGCATAAATTAACATAAATTATCTGATCCTAAGTATAAAACTTTGAACATAAAAATAATTTTACTGTCAGATGGTCCGAAAGTCAACAACATTTACTGCGGTATGTTCTTTGAAATAGTTCACCAATGCCAGACTGTCGTCATCTGTCAGCTCCGGATCGGATACAAGCAACTGTTCCACGGCATCGGAAGCTTCTTTTAAAATATTTGCATCTGTATATATATCACCCAGTACAAATGCAAATTCACCGCTCTGCCGGATTCCGAAGATATCTCCCGGACCTCGCAGTTTCAGATCCTCGGAAGCAATATGGAAACCGTCGTTGGAATGGTTCAGGATCTGTAATCGTTCCATGGTCTCTTTGGCTTCGGAAGTGCTGATAAAAATGCAATAGCTTTGAAATTCCCCACGTCCCACACGCCCACGCAGCTGATGCAGCTGTGCCAGACCGAAGCGCTCCGCATTTTCCACCATCATTACTGTGGCATTGGGAACATTGATGCCTACTTCAATTACCGTGGTGGAGACTAAGACATCAATCTCCTTAGCAGCGAACTCTTCCATAATACGGTTTTTGTCTGCCGGGCGCATTTTCCCATGGAGGTAAGCCACTTGAACGGAAGGTGGCAGAGTTGCCCGGAGCTTCTCCGTATAATCTACTACATTCTCCAGATCTTCGGACTCGCCCTCTTCCACCATGGGACAGATGACATAGGCCTGTCTTCCCGTTGACACCTCTTTTGCAATAAATTCATAGGCTTTGGGGCGATAAGATGTGCCTACTACACAGTTCTTGATGGGCAGACGGTTAGCAGGAAGTTCATCAATGACGGAGACCTTCAGATCCCCATATAGGATAATGGCCAGCGTCCTGGGAATCGGCGTAGCACTCATAACTAACACGTGAGGCTCACTCCCTTTGGCGGCTAATGTCTCCCTCTGCCTTACACCAAAGCGGTGCTGTTCATCCGTCACTACCAGTGCCAGGGAAGAATATTCCACTTTTTCCTGGATCAGCGCATGGGTTCCGATGATCAGGTTAGCCTCTCCGGAAGCAATTTTCGCATAAGCCTCCCGTTTCTCCTTCGCCGTCATAGAGCCTGTCAGAAGCACAGGACGGAAAGCAATGCCGTATTTTTTTACATAGCCTGAAATGGTCTCAAAATGTTGGACTGCCAGTACTTCAGTAGGGGCCATCATTGCTCCCTGATAACCATTAGCCGCACACATGAGAAGTGCCAGCACTGCCAAGATCGTCTTACCGGAGCCTACATCTCCCTGAATCAGACGGTTCATGGCATAAGGACTTCCCATATCCTCCCTGAGCTCACCCCAGACTTTTTTTTGGGCTTTTGTCAGCGGGAACGGCAGCTGTTCTAAAAACCGCACTGTATCCGCAGTCTCGTACATGGGAAAATGGTTTTCTGTCTTCGCCGCCAATTCCTTATTTTTGCGAAGTACCAGTAAAAAGGAGAAGAATTCTTCGAATACCATACGGTTTCTGGCAGTTAACAGTTCCTCTCTGCTCTCAGGAAAATGCAGGGCATAGACAGCTTCCCTGTGGGAAAGCATGGGATATTTTTGTAATATCATCTGCGGCAGATATTCTTTTTCCGGTGGATAGTATTCCAGCGCCTGGGCTACGGATTTCTGTACGGTCTGATTGGTAAGGCCTTTGGTCAGGGCATATCGGGGCAGGAGGCGGCCTGATTTCTGTCTATATTCGTCCCAGGTAAACATCCGGGGCTGTTCCATGAACTTATGGGTACCACGTTGCTGAACCAGGCCTCGGAACAGATAGAATCCACCGGGTTTTAATACTTTCTTTAAAAAAGGCATATTGAAAAAAGTAAGCTGGATGGAATCTCCGTTGTCATCCTTCAAAATGGCGTTGAGGATGGAGAGATTGCGGACTTTCTTCACGTTGGGGATAGCGGTGATCTGACCGTAGACTGCCTGGACATTGCCGGGGGATGTCTCCCGAATGGATACCGGAGCATCATAAGTCTCATAATCCCTGGGATAATGGCGGATCAGATCGTCTATGGTATAGACATTGATCTTGCCGAACAGAGCCGCCGTCTTCTCTCCCACGCCCTTTATTCTGTTCACAGGAATTGCATCACTCATAGATGATTCTCCTTACAAGTTGTTTATATCCTCTTTTTTTACTATTTAAGTTTCCGCTTTTTGCAAATAACGCTGTCTCTTTTGTTATGCATCCTAAATTCTACTATTTAAGGCATGACTAGACAAAATAGTGGACGAATTTATCTTTTTAAGAAGTATATTCCACTATGCAGTGCAAAATCAATATTTTTTCAAAAATCCACTTATTTACAGATGCATTTTTCTTCTATTTTGGCTGATTTTGGTATAAATAGTAGAATTTTTAAGAACTTGCTAACTTGAGAGTTACGAAAGAATAGCCGCGCATAGGCAAAATAAGAACCGTGATTGGGTGCTTGCTCACAAGTCGCTGTTTTTGTTTTTGACTTTATACTGTGTGTGAAGAGGCAAGCTTTTTTGTATTAAAATCGCTATTTTGGGCTGAAAAAATACAAAAACAGGAGATTTTAGGCTTATATAAGAGGTTCTTTTCGCTGAAATGGAAAAAATCATAAAATCCGTACAAAAATGTTTGATTTAGAA
>ERZ791571.286-NODE-286-length-42449-cov-8.827334_pt1 | contig 42449 bp, 40 predicted proteins | sample MGYA00509972_ERZ791571 | MGnify/ENA primary metagenome ERZ791571 (study PRJEB30046, sample SAMN00791936) | human gut metagenome | study: EMG produced TPA metagenomics assembly of the A metagenome-wide association study of gut microbiota in type 2... | reverse complement strand
TGTTGCTCAGGTACTTAAAAAAAATATTTTATAATAGTGTTGCGGAATTAAGGTTGATTACTTTTTTTATACCTTTGTTGCCATCCTGAAATGCAGGGTAGGTAGTGGCCTCCCTTTACAATAATTGAAGGATAATTATAGATAAAAGCGTTTAATATTATCTTGTACTTGAAATCTGGACAATTTCACGCTATTCAAGGATAATAGACAACAAACGTTCATGCTCTGTTGTATATGCACATGTATATATAGTTCGGAGCGTGGGTTGTTGTATATTATTTGAATAGTGGCAGTCCAGAGCCCCAGGTACAATAATAACAACAGTTCCCACGCTTTTTTATTATGAATTTACTGCCTTGAGGGGGAACTTGAGGTTGGCAATGATAAGATGGAAGAGCATAAGAGCGTAACAGTACAGGTAGATAAAACTGCTGGTAAGATATATGTAGGTGGAGTGTTGCCTAACGCTACGCTTTGTTTATACCATATCCGGGGAAAGGTGATTGATGTAAAGCAGGCGAAAGAGGAACAAATTTCTTTTGATTTGCCATGCGCAGGAGATTATGTGTTGGTTGTGACGCATCCCCTATCCACACCGGTTGTTAAGCAGCTCGCTATAAAATAAGAAAAGGCTGTCTTGTTAGTTCTGAAGTACATTTCATCCAGAAACAAGACAGCCTTTTTTATCTTCGTTTTTTTAGGTTTAATTTCTAAATGCCAATCTTTCACCGCTGGCATCTACTGTAATCGGTTTGCTACGGTCTACTTCCTGAGATAACAGTTTCTTCGACAAGTCATTCAGCAAGTAATGTTGGATAGCCCGTTTTACGGGACGAGCACCAAACTCCGGATCATATCCTACCTTCGTCAGGAATTCTATGGCTCCTTCCGTCAATATCAATTCCACGCCATTTTGGGCAAGCATCTTTTGTACACTTTTTATCTGGAGTACCACAATCTGCTTGATTTCGCTTTCAGTCAGCGGCAGGAACATGATTGTTTCATCGATACGGTTCAGGAATTCCGGGCGAATAGTTTTCTTCAACATATTCATCACTTCCTTCTTTGTTTCCTCAATTACCTGCTCCTTGTTGGTACCATTCAGCTTTTCCATCTGACTTTGGATATAAGCGCTACCCATGTTAGATGTCATGATAATGATGGTATTTTTGAAGTTTACCACACGTCCTTTGTTATCCGTCAGGCGTCCGTCGTCCAATACCTGAAGTAAGATATTGAATACATCCGGATGTGCTTTCTCTATTTCGTCGAACAGTACGACTGAATAGGGTTTACGGCGGATAGCTTCGGTCAACTGGCCACCTTCATCGTAACCTACATATCCCGGAGGCGCTCCGACCAGACGAGATACGCTATGCTTTTCCTGATATTCACTCATGTCAATACGCGTCATCATAGACTCGTCATCGAAGAGGAACTCGGCAAGAGCCTTGGCAAGTTCTGTCTTACCAACACCGGTAGTACCGAGGAAGATAAACGAACCAATCGGGCGTTTCGGATCTTGCAGACCGGCACGGCTACGGCGTACAGCATCAGCGACAGCTTCGATAGCTTCGTCCTGCCCAATCACACGCTGGTGGAGTTCATCTTCCAGATGCAACAATTTGTCTTTTTCACTTTGCAACATCTTGCTGACCGGAATACCTGTCCAACGGGATACAACATCTGCAATATCCTCAGCGTCTACTTCTTCCTTAATCATGGCTTTATCGCCTTGCATCATGTGAAGTTCTTTTTGAGTATCTTCGATTTCCTTGTTCAAAGCTTGTAGCTTACCGTAACGGATTTCGGCTACTTTGCCGTAGTCACCTTCACGTTCCGCCTTATCAGCTTCAAATTTAAGGTTTTCGATTTCAACCTTATTCTGTTGTATCTTGTTGACCAATGTCTTTTCACTCTGCCATTTTGCTTTGTGCGATTTTTCCTGTTCTTTCAGTTCGGCAAGTTCCTTGCCGATTTGTTCCAGTTTCGGTTTATCGTTTTCACGTTTAATGGCTTCGCGCTCAATCTCCAACTGTTTGATCTTGCGGGAAATTTCATCCAACTCTTCCGGTACGGAATCTACTTCCATACGCAGCTTTGCAGCGGCTTCATCCATCAGGTCGATAGCCTTATCCGGTAAGAAGCGGTCTGTGATATAACGGTTACTCAACTCCACGGCGGCAATGATGGCGTCGTCTTTAATCCGTACATGGTGGTGGTTTTCATAACGCTCCTTCAGACCACGCAGGATGGAGATGGTACTCAGCGTATCCGGTTCATTGACATACACGATCTGGAAGCGGCGTTCCAATGCTTTGTCCTTTTCAAAGTACTTCTGATACTCGTCGAGGGTCGTTGCGCCGATACTTCTCAGTTCGCCACGAGCCAGTGCGGGTTTCAGGATGTTGGCGGCATCCATAGCGCCTTCACCTTTTCCGGCACCAACCAAAGTGTGGATTTCATCAATAAAGAGAATTATGTCTCCTTCTGATTTCTTCACCTCATTAATAACAGCTTTCAAGCGTTCCTCGAACTCACCTTTATATTTAGCACCGGCAACCAATGCTCCCATATCCAGTGAATAAACTTGTTTATTCTTCAGGTTTTCAGGTACATCACCGCGCAGAATACGATGGGCAAGACCTTCTACAATGGCAGTCTTACCGGTACCCGGTTCACCTATTAATATAGGGTTGTTTTTGGTACGACGGCTCAGAATCTGCAATACACGCCGGATTTCTTCGTCACGACCGATAACAGGGTCGAGCTTACCGCTTCGGGCGGCTTCGTTCAGGTTGATAGCATACTTTTCAAGTGACTGATAGGTGTCTTCACTGGATTGTGAAGTCACTTTTTCTCCTTTACGCAACTCGGTGATGGCATTACGAAGTTCACGTTCCGTCATTCCTGCATCTTTCAGGATGGTAGAAACAGTACTTTTTACAGTGAGCAATGCCAGCAGCAGATGCTCCAATGAAACAAACTCGTCACCCATTTCTTTGGAATATTGGGTCGCTTTCTGGAATACCTCATTTGTCTCGCGACTCAAGTAAGGTTCTCCACCCGAAACTTTGGGCAAAGAGTCAGTTTGTTTGTCAAGTACAAGTGCAATCTGTTGACCATTCATGCCCAGCTTCTGGAAGATGAAGTTAGTGACGTTTTCGCCTACCTTCATTACTCCCTGCATCACATGAACCGGTTCGATGGCTTGCTGTCCACGGCTTTTGGCCAGGTTCAGTGCTTCTTGCACAGCCTCTTGCGATTTAATGGTAAAATTGTTAAAGTTCATATCTTATATCTCCTTTCTATTTTTCATTTTCAATAACACCTAAACGGGCGCAAAAGATTTGCCAATAGCCTATTTGTGACAAAATTACAGTTAATAAATGGGTGGTAATGACAAAATGTCTGTATAGTATTGCGGGATTTATATAACTTTTGCCGAAACTAAGATGAGATAGCGGTAAGGTTACTTCAAAAGTGCATAGTTAGTTATGAATTTAAAGATAAATTACTATTCCTTTCTGTTCGAAGATTTCGATTTTTTGGGAAAAAGTTAAAAATATCAATTTATAGCATGTTGTATATCAGGTGCTTAAAAAGAGGGCGCCTAACATAACGACTGAGGTACCCTCACATAACGACTGAGGCACCCTCACTTAACGACTGAGATACCCTTGCATAACGACTGAGGGTACCTCAAATAACGTCTTGAGTCGGATGTAAATATAAAAGAGTGAATTTCAACTTTTTATTTAGCTCATATCGGGAAATTTTTGAATAGTTTTCATGCTGGGTTAAAAGGATTATCGTATCTTTATCCCTCAAAAATAGAATAGAATATATTATGGCAGAAGATGTAAAGTTCGCAGAGAATGTGATACTGGTGGATGTAGCATATTTCAATGATGTGGTTAAGGACTTAAAGAGATACTTTGAATTGCAGCTGGGACGTCCCTTGCAGAATATCTATGTGGAAGAATGGGCTTCTTATCTGGCACTCGATTCTGGTGTTCGCGATAAAGAAAACAATATCGGGGTACTTTTTGTACATGATGGGCAGACTGATAAATTGCTTCATTGTGATCCCGCAGATTTAAATAAAGACTTAAATGGGGTGGGATTTACGAATCAGTTAGGTGAGTTTTCATTCACTTCTGTATCTTCTGAGGGACTTGTTTCCCGGGCGAATCTCTATCTTGATCTGCTGAATATAGCACTCGATTCTGCTGATGTGAAGCGTCTCATGCTGGTTCCGTTTATAGATGATTATGGTGCTAAACTTATGGAGGTTCTTGAGGAGCATCTAAGGGAAGCTGATTCGGAAAAATCGAAAGAAGTATTCCTTTTCAATATGGATGAACCTGCTCATCCTCTTGGTTGTAAGTGGGATTTATTGGGTTATTCCATGATGCGTGCGTTAGGCGTTAAAGCCGAAGAATTGGAATAGTTCTGTTTTAATCATCTATTATTAATCCTTAATCACTAACTCCGTGTCTGATTTTCGATTAAAAGTATTTCAATCTGTGGCGAAGAATCTGAGTTTCACGAAAGCTTCGCAAGAGTTGTTTGTCAGTCAGCCTGCCATTACAAAGCATATACAAGAATTGGAGAGTACCTATCAGGCGCGTCTGTTTGATAGGCAAGGTAGTAAAATCAGTTTGACGGAAGCTGGTAAGTTGCTGCTGGAGCATTGTGGGCGTATTCTGGAAGATTATAAGCGACTGGAATATGAAATGCATCTGCTGCATAACGAATATACGGGAGAACTGCGTTTGGGGGCCAGTACTACAATTGCTCAATACGTCTTGCCGCCATTACTTGCCAGCTTCATTAAGAAATTCCCGCAAGTAAACCTTTCGCTGATGAATGGTAATTCACGCGAGATAGAAGCTGCTTTACAGGAACACCGCATAGACCTGGGATTGGTGGAGGGCGTTTTCCGCTTACCCAATTTGAAATACACCACTTTTCTTGAAGATGAGCTGGTGGCTGTGATACGCACGGGAAGTAAACTGCAGGTCGGTGAAGAAATTACTCCCGAAGAACTGCTTCATATTCCTTTGGTGCTTCGTGAAAGGGGATCGGGTACATTGGATGTTTTTGAGAGGGCATTATTGCAACATAATATAAAGTTATCGTCTCTTCAGGTTTTAATGTATCTGGGCAGTACGGAAAGCATTAAACTTTTTTTGGAACATACTGATTGTATGGGTATTGTTTCCATTCGTTCCATTACCCGTGAACTTTATGCCGGACAGTTGCGTGTTGTCGAAATAAAAGATATGGCTATGCTTCGTGAATTTAGTTTTGCACAACCCCAGGGGCAGGAGAGTGGACTCTCCCAAGTCTTTATGCAGTTTGCTACACACCATAACAACAAGTTATAGCACATAAATAGATACAATTGGTGTATATAGGTAAAGAAGCCTACCTTTGCACCCGGAAACAGAAATAATATAAATATTGATATACAAGAAAAATTATGGCTTCAATTCAAACTGCGAGTGTAAGCACTCTGGCATATCTTCAACGGAAGAACAAAATTACTTATGTGTCTTTAGTAGTGCTTTTATCGGTTTTCTTATTATTGGATTATATTCCCGGTTATTCTACTTGGGTGACACCTCCTGTCGCTTTGTTCCTGGGATTAATATTTGCTTTGTCGAGTGGGCAGGCACATCCAAAGTTCAATAAGAAAGTATCTAAATATCTTTTGCAATATTCAGTGGTAGGACTAGGTTTCGGAATGAATCTCCAGGCATCTCTGGCTTCCGGTAAAGAAGGAATGGAGTTCACAGTTATTTCAGTAGTGGGTACCATGCTTATCGGTTGGTTTATCGGTCGTAAATTTTTAAAGGTAGATCGTGACACTTCCTATCTTATCAGTTCCGGCACGGCTATCTGTGGCGGTAGTGCCATTGCAGCAGTAGGTCCTGTGCTGAGAGCGAAAGATACAGAGATGTCCGTAGCATTAGGAACTATCTTTATTCTGAATGCTATCGCATTGTTTATCTTTCCTGTTATAGGTCATGCCTTGGATATGAGCCAGCAGGAATTTGGAACATGGGCAGCAATTGCTATACATGATACGAGTTCTGTAGTGGGTGCCGGTGCTGCTTATGGCGAAGAAGCTCTTCAAATTGCTACTACTATTAAATTGACACGTGCTTTGTGGATTATTCCTCTGGCATTGATTACTTCTTTCGTCTTTAAAGGTAAGGGACAGAAAATCAGTATTCCTTGGTTTATTTTCTTCTTCATTCTGGCTATGGTATTCAATACGTATGTGCTGAGTTCCTCGGAAACCGGAATTATGATAGGAGAGGGAATTAATAGTTTAGCCAGAAAGACATTGACTATCACTCTGTTCTTTATTGGAGCTTCCCTTTCACGTGATGTATTAAAGGCAGTGGGCATCAAACCGCTTATTCAGGGGGTGTTGCTATGGATTGCAATCAGCGTAAGTACTCTGGCATATATTTATTGGTTCTAAAGAAACCACTTATTAATAAGGTGTGCGGCAGAAGTTTTTTTTCTTTTGCCGCATTTTTTTTATAAAATTCATTTCCTTTGTAACAAAGTTCCGTTCCTTTACGTCTAACAAATAGATACAAAAAATAACAGGATTGAGATACAGAAAAAGCCCATGGATGCTGAAAGTTTTAAAAATGAGTTTCTGCCTTACCACCGCAAGCTGTACTGTGTAGCCTATCGGCTACTGGAGAATGCGGCCGATGCGGAGGATCTGGTTCAGGAAGCCTATCTGAAGCTATGGGATAAGCGAGAAGGATTGACGGTTATCAGCAATCCGGAAGCGTTCAGTGTCACTTTGGTTAAGAATATGTGCTTTGATTTGCTTCGTTCAGGAAAATATGTCTTATCCAGGCAGACGGTAGAATTAACTGCTGCGCAGGATGTTTCTCAAAGTGATAACTTGGAAGTGCGCGACGAAGTACGGCAAGTAAAAGATATCATCGCCCACTTGCCCGAACAGCAGCAACGGATTGTGAACCTGCGTGACGTCAAAGGATGCTCTTACGAAGAGATAGAACAAGTGACCGGGTTGAATTCTACAAATGTCCGTGTACTGCTGTCCCGGGCAAGGAAAAGAATACGTGAGGAATTTAATAAATGGAATAACTATGAAAGTCGAGGAAATTGAAAGGCTGCTCACCGAGTTTTACGAGGGGAACACTACCGAGAGCCAGGAAGAGGCGTTGAGAGATTATTTCAGAACAACGGAAGTACCTGAACATCTGCAGAAGGATAAAGAAATTTTTCTTAGCCTTTATCAAGACGCAGATAGAGATGTGGAAGTTCCTGCGGGGCTGGGGGATAAACTAAGCCTGCTGATTGATGAAAAGGCTGAGGAAGAGCAAAGGTTCTTCAGTCCTAACAAGTCCAAACGCAACTGGCGCTGGATTGGAAGTGTTGCAGCTACCATATTGGTGATTATCGGTATAGGGTATGGGGTCGAAAATCTCGGAAGAGGGGTGTGTCCGCCTACACCGCAAGATACATTCTCTGATCCGGAAGAAGCTTATCAGGTGCTGCAAGCTACTTTAATGGAAGTTTCTACCAATTTGAACCAAGGCATTGCTCAGGTGAAGGAGACGCAGGTTGATATGAAGAAAGTAAATCAGGAAATAAAAAAAGAAATACAAAGATAAATGATTATGAAACTCAACAAGATTTTATTGGCAGGTGTGTTGCTGATGTTACCCCTGCTCTGCCAGGCGCAGAAAAATATATTCAACACCTACAATGATATGAAGGGCGTCTCCTCCGTTTATATCTCAAAGGCGATGATTGAAATGAATCCTAACCTGTTCACGAAAGATATCTATATAGGAAAGGTATCCGGTAAATTGGATTGTGTGCAGATTCTTTCTACGATGGATAGCAATATCAAGAAAGACATGCGTAAGGATTTGCGTGCATTGGTGCAGTCCTCTAAGTATGAGTTGCTGATGAAGCAGAAAGGCACCGTATCCAGTTCCGAATTTTATATCAATAGGAAAGGGGATAAAGTAAAAGAGCTGATTATGATTATTGATGGTGCTGCCAACTTGAAGTTTGTTTATCTGGAAGGCGAAATGACTTTAAAGGATATTCAGAATATCATGATGTATCAGAATACAAGTATGAATGAGGGAGGGAATGTATATCGTATCGTAGATGGTACTCTTGATTTGGCCGATTTGGGCGTTTTGAATGGTCTGCAAGGATTAGAGGGTTTACAAGGCTTGGAAGGTTTAAAGAGTCTGGAAAGCTTAAAAAGTCTGGAAAGCCTGAAAGGATTGAAAAGTTTGAAAGACTTAGGTAAGTTGAAAGATAGCGAATATTTAAAGAAACAGATGGATGCTGATACCTGGAAACGATTTGAGGAAAGCATGGAGATGCTTGAAAAGCGTTTGGAAGACCTAGAATGAGGCCATCTGCTGATAGGTGTAAATAGTTTGTTGAAAAGGGGGAGCCGATTCCGGTTCCCCCTTTATTGTGAAATTATTTGTCCTTTCTAAGTGCTTCGAAAATCAATCCTTCCAGTTCTTCTGCCAGTTCCGGATTATCGGCAACCACTTGTTTGGCTGCATCACGTCCCTGTGCCAGTTTCGTTTCATTATAGCTGAACCAGGAACCGCTTTTCTTGATGATACCTAAATCTGCACCCAAATCAATGATTTCACCGGTGCGGGAAATACCTTCACCGAACATGATATCAAATTCTGCTCTACGGAAAGGAGGTGCCACTTTGTTCTTTACTACTTTTACTTTAGTCTGCTTGCCTAATACTTCGTCACCGTTCTTGATAGCCTGGCTTCCGCGAATATCCAGACGTACCGAAGCATAGAACTTCAAGGCATTACCACCAGTAGTTGTTTCAGGATTACCAAACATAACGCCAATCTTTTCACGCAGCTGATTGATGAAGATACATGTGGTACGTGTCTTGCTTACGGCTGCTGTCAGTTTACGCAATGCCTGAGACATCAAACGTGCCTGCAAACCAACCTTATTGTCACCCATGTCACCTTCGATTTCTGCTTTTGGAGTCAGGGCAGCTACAGAGTCCACAACGATAATATCGATTGCAGAAGAACGGATCAGCTGTTCTGCAATTTCCAGAGCTTGTTCCCCGTTGTCAGGTTGAGAAATCAATAGGTTGTCTACATCTACACCCAACTTGGCAGCATAGAAACGGTCGAATGCATGTTCTGCATCAATGAATGCTGCAATGCCCCCTGCTTTTTGTGCTTCGGCAATGGCATGGATAGCCAGAGTCGTTTTACCGGAAGATTCCGGACCATAAATTTCAATGATACGTCCGCGGGGATAGCCGCCAACGCCGAGTGCTACATTCAGTCCGATAGAGCCCGTGGGGATTACTTCTACTTGTTCGACGCTTTCGTCTCCCATTTTCATGATAGAACCCTTGCCGAAGCTCTTTTCTATCTTGTCCATAGCTGCCTGCAAAGCTTTCAGCTTTTCGCTTGGTGCTATTTTATTTTCGTTCTCAAAATTAAGTTCGTCTTTCTTTGCCATCTTTATGTTTACGATTTTATGAATTACGATTCAAATTAGTTTATTTACGATTTACAAATTTACGAATTACGATTTAAATTAGTCTATTTAGCAATTTGGGATTTCCGTTTACCTTACAAGAGTTACCTTTAATCGTAAATCGTAAATAGTCAAATCGTAAATTATAGGATTTGTGCGGCGTGGTCTTTGGTTTTTACTTCCTTCGGCGTGATAATCCGCTCTATCACCCCTTCTTCGTTTATAATGAAGGTGGTGCGGAAAGTACCCATATACTTACGTCCGTACATACTCTTTTCTCCCCATACTCCGAACTGTTCTACGAGTTTCTTGTCCGTATCTGCAATCAGTGGAAAGGGTAGATTATTTTTCTCTATAAATTTCTGGTGCGACTTTTCATTATCCACGCTTACGCCAATTACCTCGTAACCGGCTTTGCGTAGTTCAGAATAGTTATCACGCAGGTTGCAGGCCTGTGCCGTACATCCCGAAGTCATATCTTTAGGATAGAAATAAAGAACTATCTTTTTTCCTTTATAGTCGCTGAGGCGGATTTCTTCGCCTTTTTCATTGATGCCCAGTATTTCGGGCGCTTTATCTCCGACTTGCATAATCTATAATTAAATTAAAAATGAAGAATGAAGAATTTCCTTTCGGTATGCTTTCACCGTGCAGCTGAATTCTTCATTTTTAGTTCTTCATTTAGTTTATACTTCCAAATCTTTATCAAACACCTCATGCCACGGCAATCCTTGTTTGTTTAGTTGTTCCATGAACGGGTCCGGATTAAATTCTTCCACATTCCATACCCCCGGCTTCTTCCATAGTCCTTTGAGGAACATCATGGCACCTATCATGGCAGGAACACCTGTTGTATAGCTAACTCCTTGCATGCCGGTTTCCTTATAGGCTTCCTGATGGCTGCAATTATTGTAAACATAGTAAGTGCGTTCTTTACCATCTTTCAGACCACGGATACGGCAACCGATTGAGGTTTCTCCTTCGTAATTTTCGCCCAGGTCTTGCGGGTTGGGCAATACGGCTTTCAGGAATTGCAACGGAACAATTTTCACTCCGTTGTAATCCACTTCGTCGATGCGTGCCATGCCAATATTTTGGATTACTCGCAGATGAGTCAGATATTCCTGACCGAAAGTCATCCAGAAACGTGCACGTTTAATGGTTGGGAAGTTTTTCACCAAAGATTCCAGTTCTTCGTGATATAAAAGATAAGAGTCACGTGGCCCGATATTCGGGTACGTCAGATCTTTATGGATTTCCAGAGGTTGAGTAGTTACCCATTCTCCATTTTCGTAATAACGTCCGTTCTGTGTGATCTCACGGATGTTGATTTCCGGATTGAAATTCGTGGCAAATGCCTTGTGATGATTGCCCGCATTACAGTCTACAATATCCAGATACTGCATTTCATCAAAATAATGCTTGGCAGCGTAGGCAGTATAAATACCACTTACACCCGGGTCGAAACCGCAACCCAGGATAGCGGTCAGTCCGGCATCCTCAAAACGTTTCTTGTATGCCCATTGCCAGCTGTATTCAAAGTGAGCCACATCTTTCGGTTCATAGTTGGCAGTGTCCAGGTAATTAACTCCGCTTTTGAGGCAAGCTTCCATAATGGTAAGATCCTGATAAGGGAGTGCTACATTTATGACGATTTCGGGTTTGAAGCTATTAAAGAGAGCTACCAGTTCATCCACATTGTCGGCATCCACCTGTGCGGTTCGGATGTTAGGGTTACCGATTGCTTTTACGATAGCGTCGCATTTGGACTTTGTGCGGCTGGCAATCATAATCTCAGTGAATACATCCGGATTTTGAGCCACCTTGTGCGCAACGACGGTACCTACACCGCCTGCACCGATAATAAGAACTTTACCCATTTCTTTTAATAACAAATTACGAGTTACAAATTATAAACTAAAGGACGGAATCTTTCCGTCTCCATTTCATGATAAAAAGTACGTTTCCCTCATCAGGGAACCTCTTTTTTATTGGTGAGCAAATATAGGATTTAATTCGCAGATAAACATTAAAATCCCACTAAATACTTTTCAGAAAAAGCTTCTATTTCTAAACAAACTGCTTGTATTTGGGTTATTTTGTATATATTTGCCCCGTAAAATTAACTTAAACAACGAATAACAATGAAGAAAGTTTTAGTTTCTCTCTGTATGGCAGGGGCTTTGGTAGCTCTGTCATCTTGTCGCTCGTCCAAGGATGCTGCGACATTATCTTCCATCAGTGGTGAATGGAATATTATTGAAATAAATGGTGCTGCTGTAGTGCCTGCTCCTAATCAGGAATTCCCTTTTATCGGTTTTGATACAAATACCGGAAAAGTATTCGGTAACAGTGGTTGCAATCGTATGATGGGTTCGTTTGATGTGAATGCTAAACCCGGTACAATTGATCTCGGTGCCATGGCAAGCACACGCATGGCTTGTCCGGATATGACCTTGGAACAAAACGTTTTGTCTGCTTTAGGACAAGTGAAGAAATATAAAAAACTGGGCAAGGAGAATATAGCCTTGTGCGGTTCGTCCAATCGCCCTATTATTGTATTACAAAAGAAAAACCCTACAGTGAAATTATCAGATTTGAGTGGTAAGTGGATGATTTCTGAAGCCGGTGGCCAGGCCATTCCCGAAGGCATGGAGAAGCAACCGTTCATTGAATTTAATCTTTCGGAGAAGAGAATACACGGTAATGCCGGTTGTAATCTTATTAACGGTGGATTTGTTGCAGATAATGAGAATTCCTCTGCTATCTCTTTCCCGCAGCTTATCAGTACAATGATGGCTTGTCCGGATATGGAAGTGGAAGGCCGTGTGATGAAAGCATTGAATGAAGTAAAGTCTTTCGGTAAATTGGCAGGCGGTGGCATCGGACTTTATGATGCAGACAATACGCTGGTGATGGTGTTGGTGAAGAAGTAATCCGTAAAAACTGGATATAGCAAAACGGGATGTCAATATCTAATTGACATCCCGTTTTTTAGTTTTAATGAGAAACAACTTTTAAACCGATGATCGAACCGATCAACGTTACAATGAAAAGTAATCTCCATACGGTAGCAGGCTCTTTGAATATCAGTATGCCTGCTAATACAGTTCCCACTGCACCTATTCCCGTCCATACTGCATAAGCCGTACCAATAGGCAGGGCTTGTGTTGCTTTTATCAGTAAAAACATACTGATACTCATAGATACTAAGAAACCGGTGAACCACCAGTACATTTCACTGCCTGTTGTTTCTTTTACCTTGCCCATGCACGATGTAAATGCTACTTCGAACAACCCGGCTACAATCAAATATATCCAACTCATAACTTTTATTTTTTGTGTGCAAAGTTCATGAATTGTTTTGACTTGTTATTTAACAAATGATAAAAAGTGATTTACCTGAATTTGGCCCGGATACGGCTTAAACTGACTTGGGTGATGCCAAGATAAGAAGCTATATAGCCTAATTGTACTCTTTGTAGCAGATCAGGAGTGTGATTCATCAAGTCCCTATAGCGTTCCAGAGATGTTTTGAATTGTCTGCCGATAAATCTTTCCTCTGTTTTTAGCAGTTCCTGTTCTGCAAATTCTCTTCCCCAGTTAGCAATATGTATGTCTTTGCCGAATAGTTCATGCAAGGATTGTTTCTTCATTTCATATAGTTCACATTCTTCCAGAAGCTCTATATTTTCATAGCCTCTTTGGTTGGATACATAGCTTTTCATTGAAACTACTGTGTCGCCTTCACGTCCGAACCAGAATGTAATCTCGTTGTCAGCTAACTCTGTATAAGCGCGGACAATACCTTTCTTGATGAAATATACCTTGGTTTCCACTTTATCTGCTTTAAATAAAATGTGTCCTTTGGGATAAGTAACCTCAGAAATAATCTCTTTTAGCGTATTCTTTGACGCTTCCGGGAGTTTGCCTATATGATCAATAATCTGATTTATATCCATATGAGTACTGTTTTATATCTCGTTTTCATGATATATGATTCATGCCTGAACCCTATCTGTGACATACTTGCTCCGTACATTCCCCATTCGGAGGTACCTCTATGCGGACAAGATACGGAGCAAGTATGTCGCAGATAGGGCTCAGACATGGAGTTGACAGGGTGAAGAAGGGAAAAATTTCATAAAGGTTTTATGAGTTTATCTTCTTCTTTTTAATCCAGCCCGTATTCTGCTCAATGACTGTGGAGTAATGTATAAATAGGATGCCAGATGTTTCAATGGAACATATTGCAATAATTCCGGGTTCTCTTCCATCAAGGTTAGATAACGTTCTTTGGCGCTTGGAGTACCGTATGCCAATGTGTAGCCGTCAATGAATAGTATTTCCTGTTCAAAGATTTTTCGACCGAAGTTAGATAACTCTATGGAACTGTTGAAGAACTCTTCTAAATCCGGTTTGGCAATATAATAGGCAGTACTTTCATTCACAGATTCAATATTCACTTGTGAAATTTCATTATTGACATACCCCCAGGATGAAAAGGCTATTTCGCCTGTTCCGGCAAACCAGAGAGAACTTTCTGTTCCGTCTATCATATAATAAGCACGCCAGATGCCTTTCTTAAGAATGTAGAAGTTGGTGTTCCGTTCTCCCTCTTTCACAATTAATTCTCCTTTGCCAAAATGATATTCTGTCATGTGTGACAAAAGTTCATGCAGGTTTTTTTCCGGAAGTCTGTATCTTTGGCAGAATTTCTTTATCATCGTTTCCATGTGGCAAAGATACTATATTTTCTTTACGCTCCCTTTTCGCTTTTATATAAATAATAAGTATGAAAAGGGTGGTTAGTAACTCTGCCAAGGGAGTTGCCAGCCAAATACCCGCGTTGCCAAAGAGCAGGGGAAGTCCAAAGAAGCAGGCCGTTAGCAGGACGAACCCACGTAATAAGGTAATGATAGTGGCATAGCGTGCCCGTTCCACACTTTGGAAGTATCCGATAGATACGATATTGATGGCAAAGAAAATGAAGCCGGTAGCATACAAAGGAAGCCCCTTACTGGCTATCTCATAGGCCGGATAACTGCGGTCGATGAACATGGAAACAATCTCTGAGCTGAATAGGGCGGTTATGAAGGCAAAAATAGCACCGCAACCGACAGCTGTTTTCAGCGCCAGCAAGTAGGCACGGCGGACGCGAGCAGTTTCATGTAGTCCGTGGTTATAGCTGATAATGGGCTGGGCAGATTGTGCAATGGCATTGTATACCATAAATATAATAGGAAAGAAGTAACACGCAATGCTGAACGCTGCTACACCTTCTTCCTGCAAATAATGGATAAATACGATGTTTCCAACGAACATCATACAGGCAATAGCTACTTCGCACAGGAATGCAGAAGATCCCAAACGGCACATGTATCCTATATTACGGCGGGTCAGCTGCATACTTTTACGAGTGAGTTTTACAGGGTAAAAGCGTAAGGCACATTTGTGACGTGAGAGATAGATGATTATCATCAATGCTCCCACCGTAGTACCAATAGCACTGGCAATAGCTGCACCGAACATACCCCATCCGAAAGGGAAGATAAAGAGATAATCAAGAATGATATTCAGAACGGCAGCCACTACATTGCACATCATGGCAAAATTGGGTGACCCGTCGAGGCGCAGGAAAAACATTCCCGAATTAAGCAGGGCGGTAAATACCGAGAATGGAACAAACCACAGCATATACTCTATAGCCAGTGGAGTCAGGCGCTCGGAACCACCTAAAAGGTGTACTATTTGTGGAGCAAATGAGCAAAATAATGTAGAGGTACTTATCAGCAATAGTGAAGATACAGCTATAGACTGTGTGATATTGATGCGGGCAGCTTTTACTTTTCCGTGTGATAAATGAATAGATGCCACAACAGATGCCCCTACGCCAAACATTAATCCGACACCAGTGGAGAATAACCAGAGTGGAGCTACTATGTTTACTGCCGCCAGGGCATCACTGCCGATACCTTTTCCAACGAATATTCCGTCCGTAATGACAAATAATGCAGAAAATATCATTCCCAGTACGGTAGGGAGTAATAGTTTGCGGAACAGTGCCGCGATGTCTGTGTTTTTAAAATCAATGCTATCTCTTTCCATATTATATTAGTTACAAGCTACAGGCTACGAGTTACGAGTGGCTGCGCTATGATGCCGAAAGGCACTTGTCGCTTGTAGCCTGTCACTTGTAGCTCTTAGCTTTTTCGCCGACAAAAGTAGTGCTTTTGCATGAAGGAGCGATTAACAAATGGTAATTTTCGACAGAAAAAAGCAGTTGTATTCTGCCAAACTGACAGCCTTTCTGCCAACCTATAAAATTACAACCTCTCTGAACATTTTGGCACGACGTTTGTCTTTTTATTGGCGTCTGCTGCAGAGGCAGGCGACTGAAACTTGAATAATAACAAATAAAATATTAAAGATCATGGGAAAAATTATTGGTATTGACTTAGGAACTACAAACTCTTGCGTTTCTGTATTCGAAGGAAACGAGCCTGTAGTAATTGCAAACAGTGAAGGAAAGCGTACTACTCCGTCTATCGTAGCATTCGTTGACGGTGGTGAGCGTAAAGTGGGTGACCCTGCAAAACGTCAGGCTATCACGAACCCGACAAGAACCGTATCCTCAATCAAACGTTTCATGGGTGAGACTTGGGATCAGGTTCAGAAAGAAATTGCCCGTATGCCTTATAAGGTTGTTAAGGGTGACAACAACATGCCGCGTGTAGATATTGACGGACGTCTTTATACTCCGCAGGAAATTTCAGCTATGATTCTTCAGAAAATGAAGAAAACTGCTGAGGACTATTTGGGGCAAGAAGTTACAGAAGCTGTAATTACCGTTCCGGCTTACTTCTCCGATTCTCAGCGTCAGGCAACAAAAGAAGCCGGTCAGATTGCCGGCCTGGAAGTGAAACGTATCGTGAACGAACCGACAGCTGCTGCTTTGGCTTACGGTATCGATAAAGCGAACAAAGATATGAAGGTTGCCGTATTCGACCTTGGTGGTGGTACATTTGATATCTCTATTCTTGAATTCGGTGGCGGTGTATTCGAAGTTTTGTCAACAAACGGTGATACTCACTTGGGTGGTGACGACTTTGACCAGGTAATTATCACTTGGTTGGTAGATGAATTCAAGAATGACGAAGGTGCCGACCTGACTCAGGACCCGATGGCTATGCAACGTCTGAAAGAAGCTGCTGAAAAAGCTAAGATTGAATTGTCTTCTTCTACAAGTACTGAAATTAACTTACCGTACATTATGCCGGTAGGTGGTGTACCTAAGCACTTGGTTAAGACTTTAACTCGTGCTAAATTCGAAGCTTTGGCTCACACTTTGATTCAAGCTTGTCTGGAACCGTGTAAGAAGGCTATGTCTGATGCAGGTTTGAGCAACTCTGATATTGACGAAGTAATCCTTGTGGGTGGTTCTTCACGTATACCGGCTGTACAGAAGTTGGTTGAAGATTTCTTCGGTAAAGCTCCTTCTAAAGGTGTAAATCCGGATGAAGTAGTAGCCGTAGGTGCTGCCGTACAGGGTGCTGTGCTGACGGACGAAATCAAGGGTGTGGTATTGCTGGATGTTACTCCGCTGTCTATGGGTATCGAAACTCTGGGTGGTGTAATGACCAAGTTGATCGATGCTAACACTACTATTCCGTGCAAGAAGAGCGAAACATTCTCTACTGCTGCTGATAACCAGAGCGAAGTAACGATCCATGTATTGCAAGGAGAGCGTCCGATGGCTGCTCAGAATAAGTCAATCGGTCAGTTTAACCTGTCAGGTATTGCTCCGGCTCGTCGTGGTGTTCCTCAGATTGAGGTAACGTTCGATATTGATGCTAACGGTATCTTGAAGGTATCTGCTAAGGATAAGGCTACAGGTAAGGAGCAAGCTATTCGTATCGAAGCTTCCAGCGGTTTGAGCAAAGAAGAAATTGAAAAGATGAAGGCTGAAGCTGAAGCTAATGCAGAAGCTGATAAGAAAGAACGTGAAAAGATTGATAAGCTGAATCAGGCTGACTCAATGATCTTCACTACTGAAAATCAGTTGAAGGAATTAGGTGACAAGTTGCCGGCTGACAAGAAAGCTCCGATTGAAGTTGCTTTACAGAAACTGAAAGATGCTCATAAGGCACAGGATTTAGCTGCTGTGGATACTGCTATGGCAGAACTGAATACTGCCTTCCAGGCTGCAAGTGCTGAAATGTATGCACAGAGCGGTGCTCAAGGTGGTGCTCAGGCTGGTCCTGATATGAATGCCGGACAAGCTGGTGGTGCTCAAGATAACAGCAAGCATGGTGATAATGTGCAGGATGCTGACTTTGAGGAAGTCAAATGATTCCGATAAGGATACAGATAATAAACAATAAGCAAAAGCGTGCAGCTCAATGAGTTGCACGCTTTTTGCGTTTATGGAGTTCATGGTTGCTATGTGTTTTCTATGGGCTTTTTTATCTCTTATTTGCGACATGTTTGCGACACGTCTTATTTGGCGATAAGGTACAACTTAAATTGATATAAACCATTTAAAACGAGAAGAATATGCCAAGAGGAAATTACATCATTCAAAGAAGTTGCGAGGAGTGCGGTAAAATCTTTACTCCTCCGACATTAATGTCGAAGTATTGTTGCCCTGCTTGTTCCAAGAGGGCGTATAAGAAAAGACAAATCGCAAAAGAGAAAGAAGCGATACGCCAAGCGCTGATTAGACGAATACCATCCAGTAAGGGGTATCTAACTGTAAAGGAAGCTATGCTGATTTACGGAATTAGTAAAGATGTACTTTATCGTATGATACGGCAAGGCTTGATACCGTCATACAATTCTGGCCAGCGTCTGATACGCCTTAGTCGGCAGTATATGGATGAACACTTCAAAACAAAGGCAGGGAGTAGAAAGAGAAAAAAGGAAGCATTGTCCTTTGAGCCCAAAGACTGTTATACTATCGGAGAGATTGCCAAGAAATTCCATATCAATGACAGCAGTGTCTTTAAGCACATACGCCGTCATTCTATTCCTACACGCCAAATCGGTAACTATGTTTATGTTCCCAAATCTGAAATTGATAAATTATACAAGTCGTTATGAAGAAAGCATTACCTAACACCAAAGTGACCGTCAAGCTCAGAAGGTCAAATTATAAAGAAGAGTGGTATTTGATTATAGAATCATATCCAGTTTATAAGCGAGGTTCAACCCGTGCAAGCCGTGTGGTGGAATCCATTAACCGAACTATATCCACACCCATTTGGGACAAATCGTCCATAGCACGTATCTTACCGGATGGAACATTCAACTATAAGCCTAAGCGTGATTTGAATGGAATTATTCAATGCCGTTCAACGATAGACCAAGAGGCTTGTATCTATGCCGATAATGTGCGTAAGTTGCGGCAACATGAATATGATAGTGCCATCCTATACACTGATAAGGAAAATGAAATCGCTGCACAGAATGAGCGGAGCGAACAGGATTTTATCAAGTATTTCAATGGTATTATAAGCACACGTCATCCCAATAGTTCCGATTCGATTATAGTCAACTGGAGGCGTGTAGGCGAATTATTGAAAATGTATTCACAAGGGCAACCAATTCCATTCAAGACGATTTCCGTTAAACTGCTTGAAGATATAAAGATGTTCCTTCTCCGTGCGCCAATGGGAGGGAATAAGAAAGGTACTATCTCACAAAACACGGCATCGACTTATTTCTCTATACTCAAAGCCGGATTGAAACAGGCATTCATTGATGAATATCTGACCGTCGATATAAGCGCGAAAGTAAAGGGAATAACAAACATTGAGAAACCTCGTGTTGCGCTTACCATGAATGAGGTGCAAATGCTGGTTGACACTCCTTGCAAGGATGATGTTTTGAAACGTGCGTTCTTATTCTCTATTCTCACAGGATTGCGGCACAGTGATATTCAAACTTTGAAATGGAAACAAATTCAGCAAACAAGCAAGGGCACATGGCAAGCAGTCGTAATTCAGCAAAAGACAAAAAGGCCTGATTACAAGCCGGTCATTCAACAGGCACTTCAACTATGCGGCATACGTCCAGACGATGATGAAGCACTTGTTTTTGAAGGATTGACTGATGCCTCTTGGATTTCTCGCCCGTTGAAAGTCTGGATAGAAGCATCCGGTATCAAGAAGCACATCACCTTCCACACGAGGCGGCACAGCTTCGCTTCGCTATTGTTGGAAAATGGTGTTGATATATACACCATTAAGTCTTTGATGGGACATACAAACGTCAGAACCACGCAGATTTATACGCACATCGTAAATGAACAGAAAGAAAAAGCTGCTAATACGCTGCATATAGACAATTTGGATTTATAGGTTATAGTGGGGACTTCCACCATTGAGCACCAATGACTTATGTAATACCAATCATATACTTACCACTGTTTACCCCTCACGAGGCATCGGCTTTTTGAGGGGTATTTTGTAGCATTGAGGCTTTTGGTAAGGAATATGTTAGTCCCAATAGTAGTTTATTCCCCTTTTATTATGGCTTCCAATAAATTCCCGTATTAATGAAACTTAAATCTGTCAGTGGTAAATGAGCGGTTGATTGGTGGCGGTCAAGCACCTATTTAGCACCTATAAGCATCCCTATACTTTTGCGGCATCAACTTTAATACGAAGAAAAAATGGCTTATAAAGTAAATTCATTGGAGGAAATGCCGAATGCGTTGTCCTACCTGATTGAGTCCGTAGAAGCACTACAATCCAAAGTAAATGCCTTGCAACATAAGCAGGCAAGTAATTCACCCAAGTGGATGGATATAGACGAGCTTTGCGCTTATCTACCATCGCATCCTGCTAAACAAACGGTTTATGGATGGGTATCAACCAAACAGATTCCCGTACATAAAATAAATAAGGCATTGGCTTTCTTGCAATCTGAGATTGATGATTGGTTGAAGAACAAATCGCATAAGACACAGGGTGACTTGATGGAAGAAGCCAGACGATTTGTCGAATCTAAAAAGATTGTCAGATGATGGAAATGACAGACTATTGTTTTTCATTCTTTCGCAAGCCCATTCAAAACATCGAACCGACAAGGGCGGTAGGTATTGTGGATGTGTATCGTTATATCATCGGGCATTATGCGCAACCACAAACCGAAAACTTGCGGCAGATGCAGTCTTCTCCCGAAGCCAAAAAGTACAAAGCCACCCATTTCGACTATTGTACTTTTTCGGGATTATTCCGAAAACGGAATGAGAAGGAACTGATTATACACTCAGGATTGATGTGTTTGGATTTCGACCATGTGGAGAATATCGTGGATTTAAAACAGCAATTACTCAATCATGAGTATTTTGATACGGAACTGTTATTTGTCAGCCCATCCGGTAGTGGCTTGAAGTGGATAATACCTGTTGATTTGAAAGGATGGGAACATTCCCGGTACTTCAAGGCTGTTGCCAACTGCATCAAAGCGACAGGTTTGCCATCAGTGGATATGTCCGGCAGTGATGTGGCTCGTTCTTGCTTCCTGCCATACGACCCACAAGCATATATTAACCCTAAATACAAAAATGATGTCGAAGAAAATATTTTCCGCCCAAGATTGGGAGAATGTCCCTTCTGAAATGCAGCAAACACATACGCCTGATATTGATCCTATATATAATAAGGTAAAGGATGATGTAGAAAGTGTTGTTCGGGAGATAGAACAACGTGCTATTGATATAGCCCCCAGTTATAAAGATTGGGTGGAGTTGGGTTTCGCGCTTGTGGACGGATTGGGAGAAAGCGGATGAGAATATTATCATCGTATCAGTAGGTTTTACCCTACCTATCAAAGGGAAGAAACAGACAAACAATATACGCATTGTTTGCAATCCAAAGGGCAAGGCATTACTATCCGTTCTTTCTTCCATTTGGCAAATCAATCTGGAATCCCATTGGCTCCGTCCAACAAAGAATATTTATCCATTTTGCCAAATATCTAAAATGGTAAAACGGGTAAATGGATAAAGTCAGAGGAAGAACTTCCTGCATTTCCTGAATGTGTGTTTGAGCATCTTCCTCCTTTTCTAAATGAGGTTGTCAATAACTCCATTTCGGTAGATGACCGTGATACGATACTGATTGGGGCTATTGTGTGTTTGTCGGTCTGCTTTCATAATGTTTGTGGCGTGTACGATGAACGCATTGTTTATCCGAATCTATATCTGTTCGTGGTGGCAGATGCCGGTATGGGAAAAGGAGCATTGACCTTATGCCGAGAACTTGTAGCTCCTATCAACCGCCATTTGCATGAACTTTCAAAACGATTGGAACAGGAATACAAGGAAGCGATGAATGCTTATATCAAAGGCAAGAAAGATAGTGGAAGGTCTATGCCAGCCGATCCGCCCATGCGTATGCTTGTCATTCCTGCCAATAGCAGCGCAAGCTCTTTCTTGAAGATATTGGGAGATAATGACGGAATAGGACTGTTGTTTGAATCGGAGGGCGATACGTTAAGCCAGGCTTTGAAGTCGGACTATGGCAATTATTCCGATGTGTTGCGAAAGGCATTTCATCATGAGTTGGTCAGTTTGAGCCGTCGCAAGGATAGGGAGTATTGTGAAGTAGCTAATCCGAGAGTGTCAGTCGCTTTGGCTGGAACTCCCGAACAGGTAAGAAGATTGATACCTGATGCAGAGAACGGATTGATGAGTCGCTTTTGCTTCTATATCATCCGCTTCAAGCGAGGCATAAGAAATGTGTTTGCCACAAGCGACATCTCCCAATCTAAAAATGCAATGTTCAAACTATTGGGAGATAAATTCTGCCATCTGCATGAGGATTTTGTACGGCAGGGAAATTATTCCTTTTCCCTTCCCTCCGATTTACAGGAACACTTTATTGAATATCTCAGCCGTGTGAATGAGGAGTGTTGTGACGAAGTAGATAACAAGATGCAAGGTGTAGTCAGACGGATGGGACTGATTGCTTATCGTATAATGATGGTGTTGACCGCTGTCCGGCATTTGGAGAATGTACATCGTAATTCTTCCTCACTTGACGAGGCAGAGCAATTGGTTTGCCATGAGTATGACTATTCTATAGCCATGAGTATTTGCGAAACCTTACTTTATCATGCCGTATTCATTTATCAGAATTTGTCAGGAAATCAGTCCAAACGATTCAATTCCGCTTCGCAAGAGACCGGTGTTTATGCACGAAGGAATACCCTTTATAATATGTTACCCGATACTTTCACAAAGAAGGATTATGATGCACTGGTTTCATCTTTGGGCGAAAATGGAAGTACGGCAAACAAGTGGATAGAAGCCTTTATTAAAGATGGTAAGCTACGCCAGATAGAGCAGGGGAAATATAGGAAGATTTTTTGAGTGGCAAGTTTGTGTTTTAGTGTCACTAAAACCTATGCGGTAAACGGATGGAGCTGCCCTCTCAAAAAATCAATTTATGAACATGAAAGTTAAGATAAATATGAAGGAGAAGAAACTTGGTGGTCGCCCTAAGTTGGCGAGTTATCAGAAACGCACGAAATGTTTTCGGGTAATGTTTACCGAGAACGACTATATCTATATCCAATCCAAAGCGGAACAGGCAGGATTGTCTGTCAATGAATTTTGTCATCAGGCAGCAATGGATTGTCAGGTCTATCAGCGCATCAGTCCGGAAATGGCATCGGCAATCCATGACCTTTCCGGTATAGCCAATAATGTCAACCAGATTGCCCATCAGATGCACACTTATGGTTTGGATACAGTCAAACAACAATGCTTTTCAATCATATCAGAAGTCAGTAGAATTATCACCCAAGTAAAGAATAATAGCCATGATAGCGAAGATTAAAATAAGAACGGATTTTGGAGGAATTGTGAATTACGCCAATGACCAAAAGAACAAGAAGAAGTGTGCCACACTTTTAGCACACGAAGGTGTCTGTGCCATCAGCAATAAAACCATAGCCGATTCTTTTCAGATACAAGCGTCCATGCGCCCGAAAGTAAAAAGTCCGGTGAAACACGTGTCACTTGCTTTTTCTTCGCAAGACATTAGCCGTTTCCCCGATAACGAAGAAGGAGATGCGCTGATGGTGGAGATTGCTAAAAAATGGATGGAACAAATGGGAATTCGCGATACTCAATATATCATAGCCCGACATCACGACACGAAACATCCTCATTGCCATTTGGTGTTCAATCGGATAGACAATGAAGGCAATCTCATTTCCGACAGCAATGAAAGAATACGTAATACTAAAATATGTCGGGCTTTGACTAAAGAATATGGATTGTACTTTGCCCCTAAAAATAGTAAAGCCAGAAACAAGAGTCGTTTGCGCCCTTACCAATTGCGGAAGTATAATCTACGTTCTGCAACTCTTGATGCACTGGCTGTATCTTGTTCATGGAATGATTTTCTTGGCATTCTCAAAGGTCAGGGTATAGATATGCGCTTTAATCGTACAGATAACTCTGATAAAATTCGTGGCATATCATTCTGTCAAAATGAGTACAGTATAGCTGGTTCTAAACTTGACCGTGATTTGAGTTTTAATAGCCTTTGCGTTACGTTGGGCAATGTGGCATCGGAACTGATTATTCAACCTCATCAAGCCATAACTTCCGGTGGAGGTGGAGGAACCAGTAATGAACAGGGATGGCGAGACAACAAAGACAAGTACAACCAAAGAAACGAACCTTTATATAAACCCTCAAAACGTAGAAGATGATGAAAGAAGATGTAGTAGCTGCAAATCTTGCAAATTTGCGTCAAAGTATCAATGAGCTAAAAGAATGTATTGAAAAACAGAATACTACAGTCCCTAAACCAGATCAATCTGTAAAAGTGGACTTTGACGAAAAGCCCATTTATAATGGAGTCGCCAAAAGTTTCTGTGCCTGCTGGAATGAAGCCTTGTCTGTGGTAAAGCAACATGTCTGGAAACAGCAACCGGATACTTTACCATTTTCACTGTGGTTCCCGAAACTCATTGAATTATTCAAGCAGAAGTCTAAATTTCTTGAATATCTTTATCGGCACGTTTGCGATTATAATCTTAATCGCATGAATATCGAGGCTAATACCGAAAGCATATTAAAACGGCAGGATGAGATATTTGTAAAAATCAATGAGTTGAGAAATCCAGTAACGATTATTCCACCCAATATCAATGGGATGTTTATACGGGGCTATCATATAAAACTTCGATATGTCGTGGTCTTCATTGTCGTTATTATGGTGTGGGCTGTTGTAGCATCGGTTAATAGTGTGAAGTATAAGGAAGAATCCTTTGCACATTATTCGATGTATCGAGTGGTGAAGGAACAGCATCAGTACTTGATGGAAAAAGCAGGAATAGAGCTAATAAGAAATACGGAATAGTCATCGGAGAAAATAAGCAGTAGCACTTTATTGTTGCTTATTTCTTCCATAAGTCACTTCTGGTTCTGCTGCCACAAGTGTACTGTCAGTATCGGGAAACTCGTATGTTTTTATTTTCCTATCTTCAAGAAAAATATGGTTCAATGTATAAGCTAACGACTCAAGTGTTTGTATCCGGTCTTTAGGCTTTAGTTGACATTCCCAAATCGTGATGCAATGCCAGCCCATAGCAGCAAGTTGGCATTGCTCTTTTTTATCACGTTCTTTGTTTCGTTCTATTTTCTTTTGCCAAAAATCAATGTTGGTTTTAGGCGGACGAAAGTATTTGCATTTTTCATGACCATGCCAAAAACAACCATTTACAAAAATGACAGTTCGATATTTACGAAGTACTATATCGGGATGACCGGGAAGGCGTGGATGATTGAGCCGATAGCGGAAGCCACGGCTAAAAAGGAATTTCCGAACCAATAATTCAGGTTTTGTATTCTTTCCTTTTATAGCGGACATACAACGATGACGTTGTTCTTTTGTTAGTTTATCCATCTAAAATAGTAATATCTATTAACACTTTAGTCTTTGCCTCTTGGCTGGTATGGCTTCTACAACTTATAAAATCATTAAAGTTTTGGTAATTTCCTAGTCTTTACAAAAAATACGGCAATTTAAATCTGCTTCTTTGCAAGTAGAAATAAATCCGCTCAATAACCAAACAAGCTGCACAACATTATTTTTCTGTTTTAGCGGCTGATTATTCTTTATTTTATCAAAAGCCTCGGCTAGTGCAGATTTAGATAGATAATTTACAGCAAGGCAGATTTCCTGTACTTTATTGGGATTATATCTCAATTTTTTATACAACCTTTCATAATCTGCCGGCATTCCTATTCTACATTTATCTATATTGGTTCCATTCCATTTTCCATTCATTCCTTTCATTTTCTCTTGAATGGTATTGTCATCGGGATTCATATTGCCTATGTTTTTTATTGCTTGACCGATTACTTCTTGAAACTTGGATGCAGAAAGAGTTACGCTTCCATCATTGCATTTAGAATGAATGTAAGACATTGAATTTTCTCTGATGGCTATATGGTCTGCCCATTCGTTACCCAAATCATCGCACAATAAGAAATCCGCATCATTAAATATTTTCTTTTCTACAACATTAAACATTGATCCTATTTTAAAATCTCTACTTGTTGCGTCATATCCATCACCCTTTTCGCTTGTAACAGCAGCAATCTCATTCATCGGATATAAAATAGAAAGAATCGATTCAAAATCTTTTTGTATGCCTACATTCATATAAAGCCTTTTGCCCATATATATGTATGAATAATTCGAAAAACCGACAGAAAAACATCCCAAGTTGTTCATCAAATCAATAATTTTCACGTATGTCCCATCGTCTTCACAATAATACAAAGAATCAAATAAATTACCACATGCCACAATCTTCAAGCCTGATTTCATCTTTTTTACACCAATATTACGTTTGCCCTTTTTCCTATAAATATCTTTTTCTTTTTCATCTAAAGTAAGACACTTCATACCAGAAATTATGTATTTTGCAAAGATGTTTGTTTTTGCAAAATATTCTTCTTCACCTTCCTTTTTCAAAAAAACATCCGTACAGTGAAGTTCCTGAATATAAGAATTAAGTTTAAATATATCTATAAGTAATGATACCGGTTCTAATTTATCTTGCTGTTTTTTCCATGATTGTGGTTTGGCAAAACGTGAAAAGAATGATTCTTGTGGAATATATGAATCAATTTTTGTAATTAAAACATTCATCCACTCCAATAACTCTATTAAGTTTTTCTTAGTTCCAAATTTTGCCAATCGTGAGGTGTTTATGTTTACAGTACATAAGCCATTAGTATTGGCAAATCGTGCTGTATTAACAACTGTATGATTAGAGCCAAACATTGGCATCGTGTTTTCCAAACTGTTGGCTTCATAAGATTTGTTGCGCATGGCATTCTCGTTCATATTCATATTGCTTAATTTCATTTGCTGAAAAACAGTATCATCGTCAACCAGTACACCAGCTAAAGTATCAGTTGGTATGGAAGTTAGGCTATTAATGAAAGAGCTAATACGTGATATGTTTTTTTTGACTAGAATAATATAATCGTTTATTTCCACAATAAGCAAATATGCTAATCTGTTTTCCATTAAATTTTTTGGAAAATTTTCTTCTTCAAAATCTAAAAAAGAGGGGTAAGTTGCGAATTTGAAAACAAGCAAAGAATAATAGATTTCCTGTTTGTTGGGTACATTCACAATCTCTCTCTTACGACAAATCTTTGTAAATAGTTCGTATTCAATCTCAGTCAATACAGAATTAAATACTTCTTGAATTCTATCCTTTCCTACTTCAAGTTCATTTTTTTTATAGAAATAAGCGCCTTCATTTAATACTAAATGATCGCACAAATGTAATTTGTCACAATTTCTCATTTTGTCTAGAAATTAAAGGTTTGTTGAATATACGACCTTTTGAAATAAAATTTATCTGATGTAATCATGGTCTGGTAATAGTATGGTGAATGTACATTTTAGAATTTATCAATTACTACCCACTTTTCTATTTCATCAAATGTCGTGTCAATAAATGTATAGCTAATCATCTTATGAGTATCTATCGGTCGATAATCGTCAAACAGCTTCCGACTGAAACGCAATTCAAACGCTAATCGCATGTCGTCTGTAGCATTTTCTCCTTCTGTTTGCTTTGCTTCCTTTCCTGTAATAGTCCTTACACGGACAATTTCATATATATCACGAACTCCCTTACTCTTTATATAAGGTATAAAGTAATGAAGGTCATGCAATGAAATGGTCGTGGGGAACTTAGGCCCTGTATAGTATAAGGTGGCATTGCCATCAAGGAAACTTTGTGTGTATCCCGGTCGTGAACTGTTTCCTACCAAACCGATAAGGAGGCGATTGGGCACTTGCAATAATGCACCTTTTTGCGGTATTACCTTTGATATGGTCTCATACGATTTGGTCAGAATAAGCTCTTCTATGAATCGTTCCAGTAACTTCCTGTTATGCGTGTCTTGGGGACGAAGCGGGAAAGCTCCGATGTTTACTTCGTCTATAGTCTTGCGAAACTTGGATTCTGTCACTACAGCCGGTTCGCCATCACCGGGAAACAGGATGTAGCCGCCAATTACTTCCTTCTTCAAGGCATCCGACTGATAATCTTTGTAATAGATGGCATCGCGATATCTGTGCATCTGGTTGATAGCATCTTCCGGTGGAACGTCCACACCGTTTTTGTCTTTCCCGTCAATACGATATTTCGCATCAAACAGGTAAGTCATTTTCATTCCTTCTTGCAAATCGTTTTTGGTAAGTTGCAACACAATGTCCGGCTTTTGGGGGACAGTTGGCACAGTCCAATCTTTTATACCTGCCGATAAGTTTTCTCGTTCCGTACTCTTTGGATTATAAACAAGTTCTGCCAATTCTATATTGTCTTTCTTGAAAAGGATACGAGAATGTTCTCCTTTGCCCAAATCCCACGTGAACAGGCCATTCATTTCCATACGGTTTTTATGGTCTATATCTTCATCAGACAAATGAAGTTTTTCCTTCACAATATGGCTCACTTCTATGAAACACCATATCTCGTAGAGTGTCGCTATATCTTTGGTTTGCAAACGGTATATGCCATCATTCAGAGAATAGGAGCGGCGAAGCAGGCTCCACGTGCGATATACCTGACTGTAGCCGGTAGCTTTCTGCAAAACCAAACTTTCCTGATTCATTCCTTTGTAATTTCCTACTGTACGGAAGAAGGGATTTCGCTGCAAGTGTTTCAATGTAGCCAATGTGGCTTGCATGTCATCCTTCATCATATCCGAAGCATTCTTTACCGCTTCTATGCGCTTCTTCAAGACTGCGTATTTATCCGTAATTTGTCCAAGAGCGAATTTCAAGAACCTGTTTTCCTGCGTGTCATTTGTTCGGACGCGTTCTTCTACACGATATAAGTGAGAGCTGTCCTGTCTGTGTTCTGCCAATTCGTTTTCTATGCAAGAGGGGACAAATGTCAGTTTATCGGCACGTTTGTAAGTCTCTTTTCCGTGTAACCGATGTCTTGGGCGGTCAATGATGTTTTTGCAGGCCTTGATGAATTTCTTTTGCTCATTGGCAAATACGCTCCACCAGATTATTTCCGGGGTCTCTCCGCTTGTATCGGGCGAAAAGCCATGAAAGGTTCTTCGCATATAGTCGAGCGAAAGCATTCTGTACTCTTGTTCAATATCCTCTATAATGGCTTTCCAATGCTCGTGATAGTTGAGCTTTGTGCTCAACACTTCAAAAGAGAAGACAAAACTGCGGGTTTCTGCTCCCACTTGATACATGAGCTGTATTTCGCTGCGCCCAACCTCATTGCCGTAATTCAAGAAACCAGCCAATATCTGTCTGCGAAAAGTGAATTTTTCATTTTCACTCTGGAGAATAGAACCAAACTGAGCCTGTTTCACATAGTCCTTGAATTCCACCCAAATAGGATAATCGGCGTTGTCGAAAAATATGGCAAGAGCTTGTTGGCTGTTTTCAATCGTAATTTCTTCTCCGATATAGTTGCTCAGGGTAACGGATGATACACCTTCTGACCAAGAATAAGTGGAGTGTAAGCATTCTTCTCCAATATTACTCTTAGCTCTATACCAAATGTCATCGAATTTTGCACATTCGACAATCATTTCAAAATCCTGATGCTTTATGGTAAGCAGTTCCATCGTCCTTTGCAAATATCTGATTGTTTTTAACTCCAGAAACTTGTATAACCAGATGACAACCGTTCTTGCATCTCTTTCAGTTTGGCTATGGAAACAGATTCTATTTTCTTATCTTCTCCGGTCAATGCCAACAACAGCGTTTCGATAGTAGTAATCAGTCTTTCAAGAAGCGAATGCTTGACTTTTGTATCATCACCTTCTATGCGTGATAATATTTTCATACTTGTTATCTCATCCAATGCAGTTGCTATGACCTCATCCTCACTGAACTCATTCCCATTTTCATCCATATTATATGGTAAATTGTTTACCACATAAAGCAGGAATTCGTTTCGTGTGCGGTAAGCAACCTTGAACGGAGTGCCATTAAGGACATCATTCACAGCTTGCAAATAGGTCAATACCTTATTGCAAACATCCTCATTATCTGCATATACATCCACACCTTCTACGGCTGTACCGATAAGCATATCGCTATTCAGTTTACCGATGCGTTCATATTTACTGTCCAATCCGGCATACAAATCCACTTCATTCATTTCTATGGTCATGGCACGGTCAAGTACCTTACGTGAGAATGAGAAGGTTGTTTCATCCATGTTTACTGTGCCGACTACGATTAAATTTTGTGGAAGAGAAATGCCTTCATTGACAAATAGGGAATAGAGGGCATATTTGCTATTATCTGGACAATCAACCAATAGTTCGCTAATGAGTTTCTCATACCATTCACTAGGTTTACAATATCCTGTATGCGAGTCTTTTTCTTCTGCGAAATCAGGCTTCAAGATGGGATCCGTTTTTATACTTCCCTTCTCATTTACTTTTCGCGATTCCACCACGCTAAGATATTCTGCAAAGTATTGTTCTACCGGTGCAAGATTCATTTCATCCAAACAAAGGAAATGCGGTACATCAAGATTTTCCCAAGCTTTAGCAATGAATTTTAGAAAATCTCCAGCTATAAAAATCGGTTCACCACTAACTCTACTGACATAACCCATTAGTTCTGTTGAATCATGCCAATTAGGTTTTACTTGAATCATCTCGAAATTTTTAGGCTTCTGAGCTTTATATTCAGTGGAATCTTCGTCCCAACACGCACGGGCAAGTTCACGGACGATACGGCTCTTACCTGTGCCGGATATACCTGCAAGCAAAAGGAAGGGTTTAGTCTTGATGGCGGTAATGTAGGAGCGGTAATTAGAATATTTGTTTTGGCTAGTATGATCTATGCTATTAATAGATTTTATGGCATTACCATAAAGAGACAGGTAGTCTGATTGTAAAATAATAACATAATCTGTAATCTCTAATCCTGCATATAATGTTTGAACAAAAGGACCACGGCTTATTTCGCCAGGAGCTGCTACAACACTTCCTTTCTTTGCATCAATATTTTCTTTGGACACATCGACGCCAATAGCATTCAATTCTGCTTTGAGTACAGTTTCAGAATATAAAGAGTCTGTAAACTCAATTTCTTTAGAATGAGTGTTGAAACTGTTTGAAATAATGTTTAATGGGATGTTGAACTCTTCTGCAAACTTTTGGAGAATTTCTTCCTTTGTCATATTGTCTTCAAAAGAATTTCTCCTATATGCCCAAATTGCTACATCATAGATATTGGGGGTGTGTCTTCCTTGATCATTAAAATATTTATCCCATTTATTTGAGAATACAACGTACAATACACGTCCACTACTGTATCGTTTTTTTGCTTGACTCAGATTGAAGATGTTTTCAAGAAAGCTTGATACTTCGTCAAGATTAACCTCATAAGGTACGGAGGGGCAAATACTGCTCTTGCATCCTTTCAATAGAGCCAAATACCCCCAAGACTTATTGGTCATACAATCTTGAAAGCCTTTGTAGGCCTCGACTACAGATTTTACACTTATGAATTTCATTTTTCAAGAGTTTTTTCGTAAGTTTTAATCATATTATTCATTATCGCTACGATAATTGGCACACTAACAGAGTTTCCTAACTGTTTGTATGCTTGTGCATCGGACACAGGGAACACAAAGTCATCAGGGAAGCCTTGAAGTCTTTTTGATTCAAGTATAGACAACTTTCTGCGGATATCCCATAGTTTTGGTGTCCTATTAGCTATAATTGTAGAAGCATATGTGTCAAGACAGGAATAGAATGCTTCCTGAATTTGTGTTTTAGCTGGATCACCAACATGAAATCGCAAAGAACCGTCTGCCTTTTGAAAAGAAAAAACGCCATATTTTCCTTTCTTCGTATTTGGCTTATATTTTGAATTGTCATGTTGGATTCTATCACCAGGCTTAGCATTTGCAAAATGATAATCTATTCTGTCCAATTCAAATTTAGGAATAGCCAAAGATGGATTCCTATCATTCATGTTTATAATGTCACGCAATACGGGATGCCCTTTTACAGGCTTAGGCCATTCAAAATCGACTTCGGTTCTAAAGGCTACGCAATACCATCTTTCTCGTTTTTGAGGAAGACCATAATCTAAAGAAGACAAAATAGTCCAATGTGGGTAATAACCAAGCTTCTTTAGAGTGTCCAAAACAGTCTGGAGTGTTTTGCCATTATCGTGAGATTTCAAACCTTTTACATTTTCAAGAAAGACCATTGGTGGTTTATGGTATTCTAAAATTCGACATACATCAAAGAACAGAGTACCTCTTATCTCATCATTAAAACCTTGTTTTTCTCCTGCATAACTAAATGGTTGACATGGGAATCCCGCTGTTAAGATGTCAAAATTCGGAATGTCTTTTTCATTAACAGCCTTTATGTCTCCTGTTGGTACTTCATGAAAATTGGCTTCATAGGTTTGTTGGGCGAACTTATCATTATCAGATGAGAATACACACTCTACCTGACTACTGTTCATGGCAAGCCGAAAACCGCCTATGCCACAAAACAAATCTATTCCTTTATATTTTTTCCTCATTGATATCTGTTCTCTTTACTTATTATCTTTTATTGACCACAATAAATCCTTCGTATCCACTTCAAGGACTTTTGCGATTTCCACTAAAGTCTCCAAGTTCGGTTGCATGGTATTTGTACACCATTTTGAAACAGTTCCCGGGTCTTTTCCCAACTGTTCTGCTAACCATTTATTGGTGCGTTTCTTTTCTGCTAAAACCACCTTCAAACGATTTATGTCTTTATTCATACGTTCTGTGATATATTTTGAATGCAAAGGTAATCATTATAATCGAAACCTTGTTCAAATTATAATGATTTTCCAATAAATGTATGTCGAAAAACAACCCTATATTGAAGCATACTTCAACATAGGATGTTAGGAAATTTACTTGGATTGATTTTCTTTCTCCCTTATTTCCTTTACTTTTTCAACTCCCGGCATCTTTTTAGCCAATACCCTTTCTCCTGCAGGAAAGTAAAGTGGAAAGACCTGAGATAAGAAACTTACAATATCACTACGCTTCTTACCTATGTTGAAAAAAGCAGAACAAACAAAATACATAAGATCTTGTTGACTACATGTATCTGTTTGCTGAATAGTTATTGAGGGAGTGATTATCAAACCGTGTTCTGCAAATGTGCAAGCACTGGCAAGAATAGCATTCTGCTCTTCCTCGGTGAACATCTTGATTTTATCTGCCAACCATTCAAGTTCTCTTTGCTGAAGTGCTTGTTGCTTTTCATTCTGATGTTCCAATAGAATTGCTACATTTTCTTGTTGCTTTTCGGTCAAGGCATTTTCTAATGCTTGATTCTTTCGTTTAAGGACATTGAATTTCAGTAATGCGGCAATGTACATACAGAAATAACCTACTGCAATATCGAATATCAGAACGAGCAGATAATTACTGTGTGAATTTTTGGTATTCTCAGTCATATACTCACTGATAGGAATAACGGCAAATAGCATGATGATGGCTATTGCATAAAGCACTCTGTATCGTGTTTTATAATTTACCTGTGGTAGGGAGGCAAACAAAAAGGCAATAATCAAAACGGCAATTATTGCACTGAGTGATATGAAAGATGTTCCCATAGTTTTTTTGTTTATGGTTTAACAATTATGCGCCAATAGCCACCATGGTCTGCTCCTTCACGAGACAAAATACCCATAGAACGAAGCTTTGAAATATGTTTTTCTACGGCTCGGGAGCTTATTCCTATTTTATAGGCCATTGTTTCTGCAGACATTGATGGATCGGAAATGACGAAATCAATAATCTTTTGTGCGGTTTTCCCAATGCTTTTAGGTTTGTTTTTCGAATCTCCGAACTTTTTCTCCGAACCTTTTTGCATTATCTCCGAACCTTTTTCTGAACTTTCTTGCGTATCACCGAAGGTTTTCTCCGAACTTTTGCTGTTTACATCGAACATTTCGACCGAACTTTCTTCGTTTACAGGGTACTTTTCGAGGGTACTATTTACCCTGTTAGCCACTTCCTCAACTGGTATTCTGCCGTTCTCACTCCAGTTCAGATTATAGAACGTGCTGTAGAAAGAAGTCGCTTCCGTTTGATATTGCGGTTCTTTTCCTTGCAGGAAATTAGGCAGCTTCTCCGTAAGTTCACGCATTTTCCGTAAGCCCGATCCACGTTTCTCCATATAGTCCAACTGTGTGAACACGTCCGCAATGACGGGATTACGGCGCATGGAAGGCACTTTGAATATGTCACGGTCTTGAATTTGTGTACCGTCAAGCATAGCACCGGGTGATACCAGTTCTACACGGTCATCGTAAATATCAATATGCACTTCACCGCCCATTACAGTATAATCTCTATGGATAAGGTGGTTTACCAGTCCTTCAAAGATGGCACGGTCAGAGTAGTCGGGGAGATTCAGACGATAGTTCGGCATCTTTACCCATCCACTCATGGTGTAGTTCTTGATGAAGTCCATGCCATATTTCAAGAGCAATACGAGGTTATCCCGATGCTCTACGGAACTGATAGCATCATCTTTATAAAGTCCCGTCCAACGTGTACAGAAAATACGCGATTGAAATACCGTGCAATTATCCACAAACAGCAATCCGGCATTGGTCAGTTTTCCGTCAGAAGTGATAAGCCCGAATGATTCCAAATACTTATCGTTCCATTCCTGATGAGTTTGCTCGCGGAAGGTATTAGCAAGGATGATGAAAGAGTGCTTGCTGGCATCCACTTGTGTAGGAAGAGAATCCCATGTCATGTGCGTACCCTTTAATACTAACGAAAGAAGTTGTTGTGAATTACATTCTACACTTTCATTGCCAACCCGTACATACGCAGTACGTGTCCCATCCTGATAATAGTAATAAGGTGTAAACATTCCAGCCTTTACTTTCACTTCAAGTAAGGAGTGTCCTTCGTGTTCTATCGGAATAAGTTGAACTTCCGGCACAGGGTCAAGTCTTGCCTTTATCGTTTCACTGATAAAATCGGCATCGGCTTGCGGATTCTCCAAACCTACAATCACTCCGTCATCGTTCACTCCATAGAACAAACTGCCGCCATCCGTATTGGCGAATGCCGACACCGATTTAAGCCATGACTTCACCTTCTTGCGTTCCAACATTTCCTTGAAATCGTAAGTCGAGCATTCTGCTATCAATGTATTGTTATGTATCTGCATCGTTTTCTTATTATTGTTAGGGCACAATCCCCCCAATATCATACACAAAGGTAAGGATAAAACCGAAGAATCTGTTAAAATTGCCACAGACTTTTGATTATTATGCGTTTATATCACGATTTTTATTAAATAAATCCGTACTTTTGCAGTCAAGAGCTGTTGTTGCTTATGAATGCTCATTTTCAGATTTGCGTTATATTTGCAACACGTGTACGCAAGTCGCTGATAGACATATTAAGTTGATTTTGAGGAAGTCAAGTAAGTTGTAGATAAACGAATAATATATTATAAGAAAAGAGGTTGTGTCAATATGACACAACCTCTTTTTTCAAATAACCATATTCTCTTGCTGCATCAAAACAGGGACATTCTCTCAACCACGATTCCGGTTCTATCAGTGAATTATCATCCGGAATCTGAGGTAAGTCACGATGCCCACAAATATGGCACATGGGAAAGTCGGTGAGCAGCGCCCTTATCAGAACGATCATGGAGTGTTTTTGCCATTCCGTGCGTGTATCTTTGGGAACTCCACGTTGATTAAGTCCACCTTCGTAACATATAGCAATGCTGTCAAGATTGTGTCCTCGGGCGTGAGCACCGGGTTTTCGGACTGGACGTGTGCTTTTAATATTTCCATCCCTTCGGATGTAATAATGATAACCAATACCATTAAGTCCACGTTGCCGATGTGATTTCTCTAACTCTATTTCCGTAAAAGTTTCATTCTCCTTTGTTGCGGAACAATGAATAACTATCAGATGAACTGTTCTCATAGCTGTTAAATGTTTTGTAAGGTGAATAATTTACTTATTGATCGCATATGAACAATAGTAGAGGATCAAAGTTCATATTAGCAGTTACTTATTTCTTATTTTTGTATTCTTTTATAATAAAACGGACTCGTGTGATACTATCAGAAATATTTTGTACTGGAAATATTTTACTTACTTTTTTCTTTCAAAAACTGTAGGGTTTTTCTTTGCTGGACGATCTTATAAGTAGAAAACAAGAATTGTTCACCTTTAAAATCATACGAAGATGAAAAAGTTAGTTGGAATTACAGTTGGGTGGTTGATGGCATTTTTGCTATTGGGTATTTCACCTTTGTGGGCACAGGAAGAGGCCGGGAACTATTTCACTATCACGGGAGTGGTGAAAAATAAGGATAATAAGAGAAAACTGGAGAATGTGAATGTATCTGTTCCTGGTACGAACATCGGAACCGTTACGAATGCGGATGGTGTGTTCTCTTTGAAGATAAAGGATACGGAGACTATTCAGGGATTGGAAGTTTCACATATCGGATACTTGAATTCCCAGGTTTCTCTGAAAGAAAACAAAGATATATCTGATCTTACCATTTGGATGCTGCCGGCTCCTAATCTGCTGAGTGAAATTGTGATCTTTGGTAATAATGCCCGGGCACTTGTGGAAGAAGCCATAAAGAAGATTCCGGTGAACTATTCGCCCGATAAGAGTTTACTGACCGCATTTTATCGGGAGACAGTGCAGAAAAGACGCCGTTACATTAGTGTATCGGAAGCTGTGATAGATGTTGCTAAAACAGCATATAGTGACCGTGAACCCTCCAATGACAAAGTACAGATACAGAAGGGACGTCGTTTGCTAAGTCAAAAAACAAGTGATACGCTGGCTGTCAAAGTAGTGGGCGGACCTACTCTTTCCATTTATCTGGATGTTGTGAAGAACGGGGATGCACTGCTGAGTCCGGAAAATCTGAATTACTATGATTTCCAAATTGAGGAACCTGTGAATCTGGATAACCGTATGCAATATGTAGTTAGTTTTCGTCCCAGAGTCAGTTTGATGTACGCCTTGTTCTACGGGAAACTCTATATTGATTTTGAGAAGCTGGCATTCACCCGTGCAGAGTTCTCACTGGATATGCAGAACAGAGTGAAGGCGGTAGAAGCTATTCTCCATAAGAAACCCCTTGGGTTACGATTCAGACCGCAGGAAGTCTCCTATTTGGTGACATATAAAGAGCGGAATGGGAAAACTTATCTGAATTATATACGAAATGAAATCCGCTTTAAGTGCGACTGGAAAAAGCGTTTATTCTCTTCCGGCTATACAGTATTCTCTGAAATGGTGGTGACAGATAGAAAGAATGATTTCGCAACTATTCCCAACAAGAAGGCTTTTAAAGAAAAACAGGTATTCTATGATATGGTAGATGTATATTGGAATGAGGACTTCTGGAAAGCATATAATATTATTGAACCCACAGAGTCTCTGGAACATGCAGTGAGCAAATTGAAAAAACAATCCCGTTAGATTTCAGATAGTTTTTCTTATATTTGGAGATCAACAATAATTCCCGGATATGCTGAATGAACTCTTCATACTGACAAAAATAAAAGAGGGCGATATAAAGGCGTTCGAGGAGGTCTTCCGCCGTTACTATTCCTCTCTTTGCTGGTATGCCGCAGGCATTACGGGGGAGATGGAAGCTGCCGAGGAAATAGTGGAGGAACTGTTCTACGTGTTTTGGAAGGACCGAGAGCATTTACAAATTTTCCAGTCTGTAAAGAGCTATCTGTATACAGCTGTTCGCAATGAAGCTCTACAATATTGCCAGCACAAGGAAGTTAAAGAGCGGTATCGCGAGTATGTATTGGCAGGAAATGTCCTAGAACAGAGTTCTGATCCTCACAGGCTATTGGAATATGAAGAGTTGCAGAGATTGATTCGCCATACTCTTGATAAATTGCCGGTACGCAGGCTGCAGATATTCCAAATGCATCGTATGGAAGGAAAGAAATATGCGGAGATTGCTTCTTCATTATCTCTGTCCATTAAGACAGTAGAGGCCGAAATGACGAAAGCGCTCCGTACCCTACGAAACGAAATAGATAATTATATTCTTACGAAATGACTGAAGTGAATAAAAATAGGACAAAGACGGATGAGGCATGGGAACGGTTGTATGCCCGTTTGAATAAAGACCGCCTGCTCGTAGAGGCAGGGCAGGGACGGGCGGTGCGTCGCAAACTACTTCTGAAATGGGGGACACTGGCGGCTGCCGTAATTGCCGGTTTTGTTTATCTGGCATCTGCTTTATGGTTCGTGCCGGGAGGTGAGGTGGAAAATCTTAATCTGGTGACGCAGGAAAACCGTGAAGCATCCATGTTGGTTACTACGCTCGAAGATGGCTCTGTGGTATATCTGGCTCAAGAGAGTACTTTGCAGTATCCCGAACATTTTGCTACGGATAAGCGGGAAGTGAATTTGCAGGGAGAAGCATTCTTTGATGTAGCGAAGAATCACGAACAAACCTTTCTGATTGAGACAGGGAAGGTACGGATAGAGGTGCTGGGTACGGCTTTCAATGTACGCAGTCATGAGGATGATTTTTTCCGGCTATCCGTGCAGCGGGGCAGGGTGAAGGTCTCGTTGAAGCAAGGGGGACAGAGTGTGCTGGTAAGTGCCGGAGAAACCGTAACCTTACAGGCTCGACAATTGCAATTGAGTGAAACAGAAGATTCCGATGAGTTCAGACAGTATACAAAGAATATACGCTTCAAAGATGAATGTCTGGAAGATATTTTGCGGGTGGTGAATGCTGAAGCTCCTACTTTGCAGATACAGGTAGCATCGTCGGTCTTGAATAAACGGAAGCTGACTATTGAATTTGAAAACAACTCCCCCGAAACAGTGGCAGAACTCATTTGCTGGGCGTTGAGTCTGAAATATTCACGCGAAGGTGATAAACTGATTTTATCCGAATGATAACTTAATAATATAAATCATGAAACTTCATCGTTTCTTCATTCTCCTTTTAGGGCTACTCTTCATAACCTGTGGTATGAGAGCAGATGGGGGAGATGTGTTGGAACGTATGATCCGACTGCCCGGAATGAAAGGAACCGTATACTCCTTGTTAGGTAAAGTTTCGGAACAATCCGGTTACCTTTTCGTTTACGACAGCAAGGTAGTGAATAATGATATTGAGGTAAAGACAAAAAGGAAAAGCTGCACGGTCCGGCAGGCTATTTATGAAATCATAGGTGATAGGTCATTAGAACTTAAGGTGATAGGACATCACATCTTAATTCTGCCTCCTATGGAGAGGATTGTGGGGAAAAAAACTGCTTCGGAAGAACTACTTCCACTACCGGCTTATTTCACCATAACCGGAACTTTACGTGATAAAGAAACGGGAGACCCCGTTGTAAATGCATCGGTCATTCTTCAAGGCACTTCAATAGGTAATATTACAAATAAGAATGGGGAGTTCAGGCTACATCTGCCTGACTCCCTGAAAAGTGGCAATCTTTCTTTTTCCCATTTAGGGTATGTTGCACAAAATATTGAAGCAGCCACGCTGATTGGACGGGATAATGTACTGAGCCTGGAACCCAAAATAGTTCCTTTACAAGAAGTGCTGATCCGGTTGGTGGAACCCAGGAAGTTATTGCGGGAAATGGTGGAGCGACGCAAAGAAAACTATTCGTCAGCTCCCGTTTATCTGACTACCTTCTATCGGGAAGGCGTCCAGCTGAAGAACAAATTCCAAAGTCTGACAGAAGCTGTATTCAAAGTTTATAAATCTCCTCTGCAAGAGATTAATACATTCGATCAGGTAAAACTATTAAAGATGAGCCGGATTGATAATCGGGAGAGAACAGATAGCTTGGTAGCTAAGATTAGAGCCGGCATACAAGCTTGCCTGCAACTGGATTTTATTAAGGATCTGCCGGATTTCCTGTCGGTGGATGCAGAAGATAACCCATATGTATATACTTCGGGTGACATTACATTTATTGACGACCGATGCGTCAATGTGGTTTATTTTGAGCAGAAGCGGGAAATCAAGGCACCTCTTTATTGTGGAGCATTGTATATTGATTCGGAGAATGGAGCTTTGGTACAGGCTCGCATAGAGATGCAACCCAAGTACATCAAAGATGCTACGCGGATTTTTGTTGTCCGGCAGGCGCAGAAGGTGAACCTGACTACACAAAAGGTGGTATATACCATTTCGTATAAACCGTGGAATGGTACTTACTACATCCATCACATTCGTGGTGACTTATATTTCAAGATGAAGAGAAAACGTGTTTTCTTCAGTAATCCGACTTTGCATACTTGGTTTGAAATGGTGACTTGCCTGGTGGATAAAGAGAATGTGACCCGCTTTCCTCGTGCTGAGAGACTGCCTACACGTACTGTACTTGCAGATGAAGAATTCAGGTATGACGAACATTTCTGGGAAGATTTCAATATCATTCCACTGGAAGAAGAACTCAGTAAAATTATAGAGAAGGTTGCGTTAAAGATAGAAAAAACAGGTGCTGAGGAGGAATAGAATAAGCCGGATAATTGTAATTTTGCAGCCGGAATCAATAAGTATTAGTAGAAAGATGGAATTACCTAAAGACCCGATGATGCTTTTCAGCTTCATCAATATGAAATTGCGTGACTGTTATTCTTCATTGGATGAACTTTGCGATGATATGAATGTAAATAAGGAGATGATTGTAGGAAAATTGCAGTCTGCCGGATTTGAATATAATGCCGAGCATAATAAGTTCTGGTAAATTTATAGCCATTATTTCTTTTTCCGGTGTTCCTTTTTCAGATAGAAATTGAAGCCGGCATATATTTGCAACGTGCCGAATCCGTTGTTTAAGGAGAAGTTATCCCGATAATAGTCGTATGTCCTGCCTAGGAAAGAAGCACCTGCAAAGTACTTACTATTATTGTATACCACACCTGCCCGCAATATGAAATCAATATTGAAGTTCTTGTACCAGTCGTTACCTTCTTCCGCATCCTTTTCTATACGTGACGTTTTGTAGGCGATTGCCGGGCAGAGCGACAGGCAAGCCAGGCAGTTGCGCGCAAATACCCAGTTGTAGGCGTATCCAAAGTTGATACTGATATTGGTGTATTTGATGTGCCTGACTTTCATTCCGGGATTCATTGTTTCCTGAATAAGCTCAGGTAATTTAGTATAATCGAATTTTAGATTGTGGGTGGACACGGAAAGGCCGGCTATCAGTGAACCCGCATTTCGTCGTTGGTTGGTAGATTGACTGAAGGCTGCCGGATATGAGAAGTGTCGGTTGTTGAAGATATAATATAAGTTGAATCCCTTCATATTTACTTTCAGTCCATTGAAGTCTTCTGAATAGTTGGAAGGAATGCGGTCGGAAAAGCCCGTAACTTGGTGTATCTTGTAATCGTTACCCGTACGCCGATAGAAAAGATCCACTCCAAATTTCGAACTGTAGAGACTTAGGTCGAATTCTGTTCCCCTGTTTTTCCCACTTTTTTTTCCAAGGAGGCCATCTGTATCGACAGACCATCCTAAAAATATCCAGCGCCAACCGAAGTAAGCTCCTATTTTGTTGCGAGGGTTGGGGGTGAACCGGAGTCGTTGAGGTTCGGGAACAGCGGTACCTACGGAGTAATACTCGTAATTTGTGAAATGGTCGAGCATTAAGGCATAGTTGTAGCGATTAGGGCTTATATAAGTTGTATCGAAATCATTGAAATTAAGGAACTTTTTCATTGCTTTAATAAAAGTCCCCTGATGCTTCCCGGTGGTAAGACTATCGTGTACAGTGAAATAAGCCTCTTCGTTTTGGGCAAACAAAAAGAACGGTAATAATATCCACAGACAGAAGATGAGCCTCTTCAACATCAATCCTGCTTTTTAAAATTAATAATCCAATTTTCTATGCTATAAACAAAGCAAAAGAAGGAAGTACACTAGTTCTATTTGCGAATTTAACAGTTTTTTGGCATATATCCAATAATTTGGCGGGATTGTTTTGTTCTTTCCCGTTATGAGGTAAATGATAATTCATTGCATATTTCATCGGTTAGTAATTATACTTACAAAAAGCGAGTAGATGTCTTCCTTTCCCGCAGTTCTTCCTCCCACTCGTTGAGTGAACCTGATTCATTCAGTGACTGAATGCCTTTCAGTCACTGACTCATTGTACCCCATTCAGAAGGTATCAGGAAGGGGGTAGGGAAGGTGACAAGACAGGAAAGAAAAAAGATGAAAATTATACACAAAAAACGTGTCTTGATTCATTTTTTCGGGATATGAACATAATTTCCCCTCCTGATTCGCATGAATAATATAAGTTTCAGA
>ERZ791571.242-NODE-242-length-48469-cov-17.247057_pt1 | contig 48469 bp, 47 predicted proteins | sample MGYA00509972_ERZ791571 | MGnify/ENA primary metagenome ERZ791571 (study PRJEB30046, sample SAMN00791936) | human gut metagenome | study: EMG produced TPA metagenomics assembly of the A metagenome-wide association study of gut microbiota in type 2... | reverse complement strand
CTGTTACCTCCACATTCTTTTTTATTTTGAATGTCCGCAAAATCCGTCCTACATCTGCAGATAAACATAAATAATGGTATTACTGTCGTCTAACGTGATGGCATATTCATATCGGTCGATCCAATTTGCCATTGCCACATACGCAACGCTGCAATAATTTTCTTCATCCTGATAGAGCATATTCGTCTGATCCTGATAAGAAAATTCCAAATTACGCAGACGTTCTGTTTCTGCCTCATACTGTTCCCTGGTATATTGATTTTCCAAATAGATCTGGCAGGTTGCTGCAAATATTTCATCACGGGTCTGATAATAAAAATCTTGTGAAACGGTGTCCATATCTGCGGAAGGAAACACCGCTAACGGACTGTATACTCCCTTTCCCTCTAATTTGTGGTATGCTTCTCCCTCCCGGGAAGTGATTCTTGTCCCATAAATAAAATGATAGCATACGTAAGACAAAATTATCCCTAGCACAATCACTGCTGCCACAACCGCAAATACTACTTTCTGCTTTTTTGTCATCTTTTCGTTCATTTTCCTTACCTGAATTCTCCTCCCACAAGCATTTACACAAACGATATTTTAAATTTGTAACTCTTTTTATGTTACAAATTTAAAATACCATATTTTTATCGCAATTTCATTAACTGATGCTAATTATTTTGATATTATCAATTTAAAATATCTCAATTACATAATCATAACTATAGGTATGCACATACAACCGGTCATCCTTCTCTGCCATGAGGTCCGGCATTTTTTTCAGAGGCAGGCGGTCGATCACTTCTCCGGTGTTTTTATCCAGCTGATAGAGATAATCGTCCTCTGCGGTAAATCCATAGCCGCAGAAGATCACGTCCCCTTTCACGAGAAAGTTCATGCTGTTATAGGTCTGGTCTGCACTTCGCCACAGCAGTTTCTCATTTTCCAGATCATAGGCAAACATAAAGCAGCTGTCCGGCTGCGCATAACCGTTCATTACCGAAGCCCCGTAAAAAATTCCGTTCTCAAGACAGGCATTATTACCGTTGACGTACCATTTGTCTGTCGGATATTCCAGCACGTACAGACAGTTCTCGCCATCAAAAATGCTGAGTTTTCCATCCTCCCACTGATAGGTATAATCCCACTGATAGGTATAATTTTCATCATAGAAGCAGTCCCAGTTTTCTCCGCTCATGGGAAGGGAAACATCTTCCGTTGCATTGTACCATTCATCAGCAAAAGTAATATTGTTATACGTCTCGGAAAGGATTTCCAGGGAATAGGGCTGCGCCGCAGTTCCTTCCGGGTGAAATTCTGAGATTCCAGTGAAATCTATGAGGATCTCTTTCGGTGCAACAGTGGCTTCCTGGGACGAAGATTCAGCAGAAACACTGAATGTTTCTGGTGTATCTATTGTAATCGCCTCTGTGTTTGCGACAGACTGACTCTCACTCGCCACATCCTCTGTCGCGACCGTCTCTCCGACACCGCATCCCGTCAACAGACAGGCTGTCAGCACCATAATACTCAATTTATATTTTTCACTCATAATTGATCCTCTTTCCCCTAGTCAGTATGTTATTACTTTATTTTTCTAAAAAAGAAGGCTCTGCCGATATAGCAGAGCCTTCGATATTTTCTTTCAAGACCTACGGTCTCTGGCACAACACCTTACTTCTGCGCTTGGCTGACACTCAAGTTGCCTATCGTTAATATCATATTAGCTGTCTACAAAAAATGTGTCAATCAAAATACCTAATTTCATAATGAATTAATATTTTGTATCTACTGCGGGTTACGCTCGCGGAGTATCTGAATTTTGGAGTGTAGTGGCTGAATTCCAGGTAATCAACCGCAATCTCTCCAATCCGGAAGTATTCGGTGCGTGTAGCGCCAATAAACGTCTCCCGGAAAAATCTTCAAACAACATTCCATGACCTCCAAATGGACAGGTTGGTTCCGGATTTTGTCTCCACGGTCCGCAAACGCTTCCGCTCAGACTGTATGCCGTACCAATCGCGTATCCTTCCTGTGCAAAACTTGACCAAAGCATTTTCAATGCTCCATTTTCATGGTACAGGAACGGCCCATCTGTGACATAATTTTCTCCTTCCGACTGTACAACATCCCCAGTATCCGGTACACTCCACGGTGCATCTGTTGCATGAAACAATACAACCGGCTTTTCCATTGCCTCAGATAAATCTTCTGTTAATTTCATTGCACAGATAGCTCCGTCACGAATTTGTGTCCATTCATGGGAAAATATCAGCCAAGGAATCCCATTCTCTATATACAGAGTCCCGTCAAGGCAGTCCCATTCAACCGGTGTGACCGGCTTTTCAGAAATTGGAAAATATGGTCCCACAATGTTCTCCGACCGGAATATCTGCACTCCTCTATGTTGCCCTTTTGCGTAAAAGCTGGCAATCAAATACCATTTTCCAAGATACTTATGCACTTCCGGTGCCCAAAAGTTCTTATTCGCCCAAAAGTTCTTCGGAGGTCTAAATGCATATCCCTCCTCTACCCATTCTTCAAGATTCTCGCTGCGATAGACCTTGAATCCTTCTCCCTCTCCGTTCCACGGATCAGAATCCGTCGTACCAAACAAATAGTACTGCTTCGTTTCCTTGTCTGCCACAATATACGGATCCCGTATTCTAATATCGGTGTTCCTCATAATCCGCACCTCCTATGTTTCCTTAATTTCTACAAATTCCATCCTTTCCATGTGTTGCTTACAGTTCTCAAGATCACCTCCCCGAAAACACAGATTCTTGATCTTATGCTCTTCAGAAAATCCAGTCAGATATATACTATAATTAGTCGGCAGCTTGATATCTTCAAATAGGACATCTTCCACCTGACCTGCTCGTTCATCGGAAGACCATTTATCTCTAGTAATTACACAGCAAATTGCGTAATTACTTTCCTGTCGGACACGAATATTACGAAATACAATGTGATGCACTTTTGCAGCATCGCAGATATATACTGCAAGTGCTCCCACTTCCGTTGTCCAATCCGCCATGCTGTGCAGCACATCACAATCTTCAAATATTGCATTATATATATCATGCCTGGATTCTCCGGCTACACCGAAAGCGCGAACCTTATCATTCCATACAATGCATTTTCGCACTGTAATATCATGTGTCTCCACCTGCTTTGTAAGCGCCATGCTTTTCAAACAGATTGCATCATCTCCTGTCCGCAGGAAACAACTCTCAATCAACGCATTCTGCGTATCCACAAGATCAATTCCATCACTGTTCTCCCGATATGCCAACAATCGCGCCCGGTTCACATGAACATTCCTGCAGCCGAAAAACGGAAGCGTCCAGTGCGCTGCACCTATAAATATAACATCTTCAATTTCTATGTTTTCACAGTCGCAGAAGACCATGCTTCTCCGTGCATGCCAATCCAATACTGTCAGGTCTATTATTCCTGCACCGCAAATCCGGATATTTTTCTGTTCCTTCGCATAAATAAAGTCCTGATAATTCGTTTTTCCTGCCCAATCATTTTCCACCAGTATTTCATCTGTTCCATCTGGCTGTATCGGTGTCAGAATTGCTCCCGGTGCCAGCACAACTGTCTGTCCGCTTTGCAACTCCAACGTGCGAATTTTGTGAATTCCCGGTTCAAAATACAGTACTTCCGGATCTTCCGGATTATCAATATTCTTAAATCCCGCCCGGAAAATTGCCAGAGGATGCTGATAGCCTTTATTTATCTCAATCATCAAATTGGCAGACTCTGTATCAGCAAAATGAATTTTGTGGTTCTCCACTGTTGCAGCAATATGTAAATTTTCCGGCAGAATCTCTGCGTCCCATACCGGAACCAGTGATTCTGCTGTAAAGTCTCTACTGCCCCACGGAATCACCACAAAACTCTGTGGTCCCCCATGTGTAACCGGCGTATCATATACCGGCAGTTCCTCTTCTCCACTATAAAATTTCCAGTATGAAGACCTTACAATCCCTGTAGGATACGCCCCGTGAGGATCTGCCCCCTGTAGGCGATATTTGCATCGGTCCTTTGCCTGTTGTATTTTTTTCTGCTGTTTGGACGCTATTTTCACACCGTCACCCCTTTACTGCACCGGATGTCATTCCAGACATGATCTGTTTCTGTGCACAGAAATATACAATAATCACCGGCAGGGAAACAATCACAACATCCGTGAACACCAGATTCCAATCCGAACTGTGCGTACTGAAAAAATTATAAATCGTAAGCGGTAACGTGTAATTCTCTGAAGTATTCAGGAAGTAAATAGTTGTTCCGAAATCATTCCAGATATTCATAAAAGTCAATATAAACAATGTCACTGTCATGGGTTTCATCAGCTGGAAAATAACCCGGAAAAACAATGTCCATGTACCACAGCCGTCCAAAATGGCAGCCTCGTCAATATCCCTGGGGATCGACTTCAATGCTCCGATATACAGAAAAATTCCGAGTGGCAGGTTGGCTGCTGTCAGCACTGCTGCCGCTCCGATAAATGTCTTTAAGTGCAGATAATTACACAACATATAAGTCGGAATAATCTGTCCCGGAATAATAAGTCCTATCACAAAAAACGTAATGATCTTCTGACTTACTTTTGTATTTCGTCTCTGTAATACAAATGCTGCCAATGCAGAAAACAGAACAATCAAAAACACTGACAGTAATGTCACGATGCAACTGTTTCTGAATGCATGCACCACACCGGTCTCCATAACTGCACGATAATTTTCAATAATGTTCCACTGTTTTGGCAATGCCAGTCCCATCTGTGCCGCTTCTTTTTTATTTTTAAAAGAATTCAGTACAATCATTGCAAAGGGGACCAGCATTAACAGACTTAATGCAAAGCCAAACAAAGTTCGTAGAATGTGAGTATGCTTTTTTGCAGGTGTTCTCATACTTCCACCTCCTTACGGGAGATAAAGCGGTTCGTCGGCAGTGCAATCAGCAATACAAAGAATGTCAGAATCATGCTGGCTGCACATCCCCGTCCATAGCTGCCACTGCTGAAAGAGGAATAAATCAGCGTTCCGAACACGCTGGTCGCATTACCGGGACCGCCATTCGTCAGTGACTGTACGATATCAAAAACTTTTAATCCACCTACTACGCTGATAACGACCGCATTATTCAACGCGGGCATGATCAGAGGTATTGTCACAGACCGAAGCTGCTGCCAGTAAGTCGCGCCATCCAGCTGTGCTGCCTCATAATAGGTCTTGTCAATAGATTGCAGTCCTGCCAGGAAAATAACCATGGTGTACCCGGTCCATTTCCATATTTCTACAAACGCGCAGGAGAAAATGGCAATCTTCGCATCTGTAAGCCAGTTGTGCATTAGCATATCCAGCCCCATCGCACTCAATGTCTGGTTGATTAATCCGGAAGGATGCATCATAGACCGGAACACCAGTCCCACAGCAACGTTATTCAGTACCGCCGGAAGGAAGAAAACTGTTCTCATATAGTTCACGCCATGAAAACGTTGATTCACCAGCAGCGCTAATGCCATTCCGAAGATTACTTTTCCTAAAGTCGTTACCACTGCAAACAGTAACGTATTCTTGATAGCAATGCTGAAATAAGGATTCCGCAATACCGTTGCATAGTTTTCAAGTCCTGCAAATGTAATTGTGGTTAATTTGAAAGATTTTACATTAAAAAACGATAACAGCAGACCTGACAGTGCAGGTAAAACAAACAGCAGTGCATAAACCAGCAATGCAGGCAGCATAAGATAATAAGCATATGGACTCTTCAAATGTCCTCGTAATTTTTTCGTCTGTCCCAAGAGTTTTCTCCTTATATTGTCCATGTTTTATAAAAATAACTGGAGTGCAAGCACTCCAGTTATCCATTCTCATCCAATGTTATCTGGCTCTAATTCCAGTTAGGATCATTGGCTGCTTTTGCATTATCTGCGGTATCACTGTCTAACAGGCTGATGACCTGATCAATATCCATACCACCTGCCAGATAATCCTGTACATGGATATGATAATCACCATAGCCATATACATTACCGTTCTGCCATACTTCCATGCTGTTTCCTTTCAGCATCTCATCATAAAGAGTCTGATATGCTTCCGGAAGTTCACAACTTACTTTCTGATTCAGGTAGATTCCGGGCTGTGCTGTAGCATAAATCTGCTGAGCGGTAGAAGAAGCCAGGAAATTCAGCACTTTTTCACCTAATTCCTGATCCTTGCATGCAGAAGTCATAACAACGGAACCGGGCATGGAAGAGCAGGTATAATTCTTCTCATACAAAGGTAAGATAAAGGATCCAATCTTGTCTGCGGATTCCGGATACTTGCTGGCAATCTCATCATATACCCAGGTACCATTGCAATACATACCGGCGGTACCTTCTGCCAGTGCAGTCTGTGCCATATCATAGGTATCTGACAGGAAGCTGCTGTTAACATATCCCTTGTCTACCATTTCTTTGGACATAATGATTGCATCTTTAAAATTTGTGGCATCGGAATAATGACGTTTATTCGTATTCATTTCATTCCAAAATTCTGTATAAGAAAGTCCGCTTTCCACAACATCTTCGTTGAATCCAAAGTGTGTGATGCACTGCAGTGTCCAGGTATCTGCTCCGGAATAATATAAAGGTGTCACACCGATTGCTTTCAGCTTTTCACAGCAATCAAGGAACTCGTCCCATGTAGTGGGTGCTTTTTCAATTCCCGCTTCCGCAAATACATCCTTATTGTAGAAAATACCTACCAGTGAAGTAGAATCCATAGGAACTGCATAAAGCTGTCCGTTATAAATATAATGTCCTTCCTCTAGCTGATCCTGACTGTATTCAGACATATCTACATTTTCGAGAGGGACGATCTGATCCAATACGCCGGCATTGTGATCCAGCCACTTCGGTCCATAGGTTTGTAACAGGTCCGGGAGATCACCGGTTGCAAACTTAGCTCTTACAAGTTCTTCACCTTCGCCGCCTCCTGCGATAATGTCAATCTTTAATCGGAAGCCCAAATCATCGGCGTTCTGATCAATATAATCTGACAGTGCCTCCCAACCGGATTTATACCAGTCGGTGAAAGTCAACATGGTAACGGTAGGCACCTCTGTATCCGTTTTTGCCTGCTCCGTCTTTGTCTCTGTTCCTGCGGGCTGTGTACTCTCCGATGTAACTGCATCCTGAGTGTTTCCACATGCTGCAAGAGATGTTACCATCATAGTTGCCAGTGCTAATGCTATACCCTTTTTCATGATAATCCTCCTTGTAAAAATATATTTGAGTGGTTCCTCATGATTTGATTATAGTGGAGTGAGTACTTATCAAAATTGGATTCTTTTGTGAAAAAATTGTACTTTTTATTCCTCTGTCTTCCGATATTCCTTCGGTGTCATCCCTGTATACCGTTTAAATATTCTGGCAAAATACGCATCGTCCTGAAATCCGGTCATACGTGCGATCTCTTTATTGCTGTACCTGTTCTCTTTTAGCAGTTCCTTCGCTTTTTCAATCCGGTAAGCACACAGGAAATCCGAAAACCCTATATTCAGATCCTCCTTAAACAACCTGCTCAGATAAGAAGCACTGATTCCTATGGCATCCGCAACGGTACTTTGGGATATCTCCTGCGCATATTTTCTGTGAATGATACCAATTGCCTGTTCCACATAAGGAGATTCGGGGCTTTGTGCATGACTCTGTGCAGCTTCAAAAGCATTTTTCATAATACTCTGAAACCATTTCTCAGCTTCCTGCAAATTCTTAAAGCTCCGAAAAATCTGTTGTGGATTCACAGGATCAAAAAATCTGTTCAGATCAATATCTCTCTCAATCCATGCACGTTTCAATGTACTCAATAAATCCAAAAAGAAATTCTGTAAAGAATCTACTGTCGGCTGCATTGTTCCCAACTGTTTGAATATATCATTCAACAGCTCTTCCGCCCCTTCCCGGTTATTCTGGCGGATTGCAGATACCATCCGTCCTTCCCGTGCTGCATCAAATACAGATAATATATCTAACGGGGCTGCTCTTTTCTGCGGTCCGACAGCCTCCGGGAAAAAGCGATTTTCGTACACTTTTTCCGCTCCAAGATAAGATTGCGGGATGTTCAGTATTGATCCTGCAACTTCTCCCTCATATAAACTAACTTCCAAATTCAGATAGGTTTTCAGACAACTGCTGATTCTTGTCTGTACTTCCCGAAAAAGTTCACTCCTTGCCAGATAACTATAAATATTTTCATAATCCATCATAAAAACATATTTCTCGTCCGAAACATGACAGCAGATTCCCATCCGATAATCCTGCAAAATCTCATCAATAATATTTAAAATTGCATACTCCCGCAGATAGGAAGAAATTACATTTTCTTTCCTTGGCTGAACCATTATAATGACCGCAGATACATTTTTCATAGCGATTTTTCGTCCCAGCACACCGGAGCGAAACCTGATCTCCTCTTCGCTGTGATAACACCCGGAAAAAAGATTCATCATAAAATTCCTCCGAAGTGCCACCTGATTGTCCGCGGTAATGGAATCCTCACCTTTCCCAGAATTCTTCCCCGTTTCTTCTGCTCTGGACAATACCTGCACTAATACCTTTTCATCCAGTTCATGTTTTAAGATATAATCAATTGCTCCGTTTTTTAATGCCTGTCGCACATAATCCAGGTCATCGTAGCCGCTCAGCATGATCATTGAGATCTCAGGATGTTCCCTTTTAACTTCTTTCTGCAATTCAAGACCATCCATCTGTGGCATTTTAATATCTGATATGATAACATCCGGCTCTGTCATCTCTATCTGATGTAACGCCTGATCCCCATCTGCAGCCTCTGCTATTATCATATATCCTGCATTTCTGCACTTTTCTGATGTCTCAAGCAATCTTTTCAGATTTGTCCTTACAAGAAAATCATCATCTACAATCATTATTCTCATCGTATTTTTTCTCCTCATCCTGACTGCTCCTGGGAAGAATGATTTCCACGGACGTCAGCAGATTCTCTCCAGATACAATCCGCATTTCCGCTTTTTCTCCATATAACAGATTCAATCGTCTCGATATATTCTGCAAGCCGATATGTTTCGATGCGCCTCCGCAATAATGCTGCTGGCACAATAATTCCGGTGGAAATTCCGGTCCGCTGTTCCGTACCAGTATATGAAGTTTCTCCTCTTCTCCATATACCCTGATCTGTACCATACCTACCGACTGTTCCTTCGAGATTCCATGCTGCAATGCATTTTCCACGATTGGCTGTATCAGCAGTTTTGGCAATACACATCCTTTTACCGAATCTTCAATGGAAATACTATAGGTCAGTTTCCCGACATATCTATACTGCTGGATATCCAGATAATCCTGTAAATATTTTTCCTCCTCGGCAATACTGATAAATTTCCGAGCATCCAAATTCAAATGAAGCATTCTCGATAACGCATCTGAAACTGTCTGGATATTCTCTACCCCCTGCATAATAGATAACACCTTTATAGTATGCAATGTATTATACAAAAAATGGGGATTGATCTGTATGGACAACATTTCAATCTCAGAAATTCTCTTTTCTTCCTCCACCTTGCGAATATTTGTAATCAGATCCCTGATTCTCTCCAACATAGTCCGAATCTGTTGATATAAAATTCCTACCTCATCCCTACGTTTAATAGATATCGGCAATTCCAGGCAGTCATCACCAATCTTTTCCACTGCTCCCGTCAGTTTGCGAAGATCTTTTGTCAGATAATAAGAGACTACAAAAGCAATTAAAGCAAACACAATGACAAATAAAATCACCATAACCGTCATCTGATTCCTAACCTGCAAAAAACCGGCGAGAACTGTACTCTGCTGTACCACACCTACGATTTGCCACGGTGCAACTTCCGAAGTAGTATAAACAACCAGCCAGGTCACCCCGCCCTGTCTTTTTGTGAAAGTTCCATCTCCTTCCGGTATGGAATCACAGAAATCCGATACATTTAAGAAATTCGTTTCTTCCGGACTGTACACAGTCTCTTTGGTATCTCTGTCAAATACATAAAGTGAATATCCTTTCATTTCCCGGATATCAAATATCGTCTCCAACAAGCTGCTCTTGATGTCAGCTTTGATAACTCCCACGATCCGGCTCCCATAAAATACAGGACGAACAATTGAAAATACATAGCTGTTTTTGGGAGACGGCTGTTTTTCTGTATACGCCCGTGGTGTCAGATACACTACGCCTTTCTCTCCGTTTTTTATGCTCTCGAACCATTCCGTATCCGCCACTTCATCATAGGGTGTCGTAATTCCATAGGTACAGGTTCTTCCATCCAGTCCATAGATTGCCATTCCATTCAAATACGCCTTAAAATTGCACCGGTTAAATAAATAATTCTGTGCCGACTGTCTGGACGCAACCTGCATATTCGGTTCCGAAGCCGTCAGGAACTGAATAATACTGTCATTCTGCGTTGTCCGGACTTTATTTGAAATAAACGCAGTTGTATAATCAATCTCCCGCAATTTTTCATCAAACATTTCATTCAATGTTTCAATCACCGTATCCATATGTTCTTCTGCTGTTTCCACGGCTTCTTGGGTAAAACTCCGATACCATGCTATTGTACTGACCGCACAAAACAATAGTAACAGCGAGACCATAATCATCAGAACACGCATTGTGAAACTGTGTATTATTTTCATTCTACGCACCTCCCGGACATGCTTTCTCTCTTATCATAATACAGGAAAAACAGACGGTCAAAGTATAGTAATTTTTTAAAAAAGAACAAAAAAATCCAATTTTGTAATAGAAATATTCTTGTAAAATATACAAATCAGAAGATTGGTAATAAAGAACGATTTGAAAGGAAGATATGATTATGGGAATATTGACACGTATTTGGAAAGGGAATTTCGTATATCAGGAGCCGATCTGCTTTTCTGAAGATGCTGAAGGGCACATTGCCGGTGGTCAGTTACTCTATCAACCGGAACATATTTTGTCTGTCACATCCTTTGACGGCAGTGTCTTTTATGAAGAGGGAACAGATTACATACGGGAAGATTCCAGGCTGATCCTTACAGAGCATTCCCGCATTCCCATTCTTTCCCGTGACATTTACTGTAAACCCTTTACCGGAGTTCCCGAGACAGCATGGGTCCGTCTACCGGATGGAGAACATTACATGGAAGTCGTCTCCGATGTATACCGCTGGCAGATACTCGTTACGTATACACATAAAACTGTCTGGGACAGTTTTTCTCCAGTCGACAGTTCTTCTCTTCTGCCGCAAAGTATGCAAAAATTACAGAATGGTGGAGATTTTCATTTAGTATTTTATGGAGATAGTATTACTGCTGGCTGGGAAGCCAGCGGTTGCAATGAATCTGCAATAGATATGGTCACTTTGGAAGATTATCATGTTACTCTCTGGCACGCCCCTTATCAGCCCGCCTGGGCAGAGCTTGTCAGCAACAGCTTACAGCACCGCTATCCGCAAAGTCATATTATCAAAAAGAACCGGGCTGCCGGAGGCTCCACCGTACAATGGGGCGTGGAAAATGCCCAAAAGCTGATATGCCCCTGTAAACCGGATCTGGTGATATTAGGTTTTGGAATGAATAGTATGCAGGAACCTGCCGAAGTTTACAAGACAGCTATTCTGTCCATTATTCAGACGATTCGGAGTGAACATCCCGACTGTGAATTTCTGCTGGTATCTCCTATGATTCCGAATCCGGAGATACGCGGCTTCCAGCATAATCAACTTCCCGCGCAGCAGGATGCTCTGTACCAAATTGCCGCAGAATCAGAAGGCATATGTGTTGCTCCGGCGCACTCCATGTTCCGCGAGCTTGTTGCCCATAAAAAGCATTATCTGGAATTAACCGGAAACTGTATCAATCATCCGAATGATTTTTCGATCCGGATATATGCACAGACGATTTTAAGTATATTGGGGTGCTGATAGCGCACCCCCTTTATTTCATGTTGTCCTGCTACGGCAACACATTTTTACATTATTGCACCTCGATCACATAATCATAACTATAGGTATGCACATACAGCCGGTCATCCTTCACTGCCATGAGGTCCGGCATCTTTTTCAGAGGCAGGCGGTCGATCACTTCTCCGGTGTTTTTATCCAGCTGATAGAGATAATCGTCCTCTGCGGTAAATCCATAGCCGCAGAAGATCACGTCCCCTTTCACGAGAAAGTTCATGCTGTTATAGGTCTGGTCTGCACTTCGCCACAGCAGTTTCTCATTTTCCAGATCATAGGCAAACATAAAACAGGTGTCCGGCTGCGTTGTACCATTCATACGCCATGGTGACATTGTTGTTCGTCTCGGACAGAATCTTCAGGGAATAGGGCTGTGCCGTATCTGCATACTACCAAATCTCTAAGATCCAGTATAAATTGTTTTTACCCGCCATATGGCATCAAGTCATTAAAAGTCGCCCAAGCTTCCTCATAAGTATAATCCGCCAGCTTAAGCCACCCGGTGACACCGTTCTCGGTCTCCACACAGAGCCACTGCCTGCCGGCATCCAGATAAAGGAAATAGACTCCGTGATCTGCGTTGATGGTAAAGCGTTCGCTGCCGGCATCCGGAGTCCGGCAGACTTTCAGATCCTTATTGAGTCCGTGCAGGACCGCCTGCTCCGGCAGATCATAGCGGTCTGTGGGGATCTCCGACAGCCTTCCGTCACTTCCGATCCGGTACACAATCCGCAAATTTTCCTTCTGTAACGTATAATCATAGGGCTGGTTGGTGATGATCTGTTCGTTTTCCACCCAGATCTCCCGGATATCCTGCGCGAAGCTTCCTACCTCCTGTAATTCCCCGTTCTCATAGCGGAACAGGAAACTCTCGCACTGTCCGAACTCGTCCCTGCGCATCAGTGCCAGCAATATCTGTCTGCCATCAGGAGTGAAGGCGTAAATGCTGTTTCCCAGATTCTGTGCCGTCCGGGTCTCGCCTTGCATGGTATTCACCGCAAATATATATTGATCCAGCGGCGAATGATCCACTTCGTTTACTGCCTGTGCCATTCTCGAACGCAGCAGAAGTTTCTCTGCGGTTCCGTCTCCGTCCAGATCCAACAGGGCATAAGTCTCCTGCTCCGCTCGCTCAGACAGATCGAATACGACTCCCACATTCGTCATAATCTCCCGTCTCTGTGCTGCTGCATAAGCATCCGCTTCCTCTGTCGTCAGATCTGCCGCCACCTTCCCGTTCCAGACCGGCTGATTGGACAGCAGCGGAAGTTTCATCTGGGCGGTTCCGCTGCTCTGACTCAGGATCCAATAACCGTCTTCTGCAGTAAGCATGTCTGCGGAGAAATCCTGCGCCTTCGACGGCAGCTTCCAGTCCGTGACCCCGTTTTCTCCGGTCTGTCCCGAAGTATCATATTCCCGGATCGTGTCGATCCAGATGTCCAGATCTCCCTCCTGATAACCGGAAGCTGCAAAATAGTACAATCGGACACTATCCTGTTGCTTCAGATAAGCCATCTCCTGTGTATAACTGTCAGACGTATAATATTGTCCCATATTTTGGTAAACCGTGGAACGTCCCTCTGCCGCACATCCCGGCACTATATATCCCGGAACCATACAATTCAGTCCGACGTCGTCCCCAGTGGCCGCATAAATACCGTAGCTGGAGACCTGATAAGTAGCAGCAACATCCGCAAAAGATCCGGGGGATACCTTTACATACACCCATTTTTTCGACAGTTCTGCCACGGTAGCCCAATCTTCATCCCTGGGTCCGTATTCCGCATAGACCACTCTGGCCTGATTTTCTCCGTCCAGCGGGCCGGTAGAATGCCGTCCTTTACTGTCGATGTCTCCCATGGAGAGCATCCAGATCTGACTGCTCTCCTCCGCAAATACCATGGGAATATCGATACCGGATCCATCAGCGAAAATATAATGTACGTTTGCCACAGAGCCTTCGCCGGGTCTTGTGGAATCCTTTTGGAAAAATAAATACTGCCTCCCGGATTCATAGAGCAGTTCCGTCATTTCCCCGCTGCCACCCTGTAGATTCAGCAGAACTTCCGCAGCCTTCACCGGATCCTTGTAGGTCTCATGGGCAGCGGCATCTCCGTCTAAAATCCGCTGATGCAGTTTCCGCGCCGCGACACCATCGTAGCCAAGATACTGGATACCGTCCTGTCCGGCAAAAGACCGGGTATCCTCCAAGGCAGCCACATCAAACAGGGCACTGAACTCTTCCCTGCTGTGGATACCCTGCTCAAATACCGTCAGCCATTCCGTTTTGGCAGCCTCATAGTCCACTTCATCCGTCGCAAACTCCCCTGTTGCAGCTTCCTCGGTTGCATCTGCCCCGCCGGTTGCCTGCGCCGCATCTGCCTCTGTCTCTGCACCGCTATCCGCATTTGCAACATCCGCTGCATCCGTTCCGCTGCCCGGATTGCTGCACAGGCATACCACCAATATCACAAGCACTGCTGCCGCGCCGATCATGACCCAGAACGGCGGCCTGCGATAATCCAGTACATGACGGATACGATTCTTCACATGGTCTTCGCCAAAAGAAAGCAGTGCGCAGATGGAACCACCACGATAGCGTTTCCATTCGCCGCCGGAAGCCTCTTCCAACAATGTATAAGAGTAGATTTTCTTGCTCTCCTCCCCGAGAAGCTTCACAACTTTTTCATCACAGGACATCTCGCAGTCCATATTCATCAGATAAAATGCCAGCCACACCAGTGGGTTGAACCAGTGCACACAGCAAATCAGCAGAACTGCCGGTTTGAAAAGATAATCCCTGCGCTGCAAATGCACTCTCTCGTGGCACAGCACAACGTTTCTGCTCTCCGGATCTAAGCCCGAAGAGAGATAGATCACCGGATGGACCAGCCCCATGACAAAGGACAGATGCCCACCATCGATCTCGCAAATCCCCGGTTCCACCTGTCTGACACCGCTGTCAGGTCTACGAATCCGATGACGCATACGCAGGTAAGAATAAGCATGATATCCCAGGAAGCCAAGCATTCCTGCCAACCATACCATGGATAATACACGGAACCACACCGGGTATGTCCATGCGCGGGCGTCAGTACCCGTTCCGGCAGATGTTTCCGAAATCACTGCATCTGTTCCACTGGCTGCTACCTCTGCAACCGTAGCCCCACTTTCTGTTCTCGCAGTTCCCAGGGAAAAATCCTGCGTGCCGTCAGCATTCATGACAGTATTGTCATTTCTCACAGCCATCGTTTTTTCTGCCGTCTGGCTGTCCGGTACTTCCTCTGCATCGTACTCCCGCCGCAGGACATCTCCGATGTCCTTCGTATCGTTGGCCTCTGCATAACCATGACTGCCCGGACCGACTGTCTGCTGCCCGGACGTCATCTCTGTCCCCACCGACAACAATCTCTCCGGAATCAGGCTGATTCCCGTCTCCGGCAACACCGGGCAGCACAGCCGCACGAACACGATTCCCCATAACAGATAGGAGCACCATTTTGGTGCTTTTTTCAACAAAAATCTGGCGAGGAGCACCAGCAGCACGCAGTATCCTCCCACCAGACTTAAGTTCCATACACCGTCAAATATTCTGTAGATATTCTCACCCATAAGCCCCTCCTGTCCTGCCCCCCGGCAAGGCATAGTCGATGTTTCATAGACTCTTTGTAATTATAGTCTACATTCTACCGACCCGTCTGTCAAGTAAGAAATCTGATTCCTTTAAAGTTGAAAACGGATGTACTCCCGGTATTTCTGAGCACTCCCCGCGCCCTCTGTTTTCCGGAAGACATCGTACACCATCCGGTACTCTCCCGGCTCCAATACTCCGTAAAGCCAGTCCCATTTGTAAAAGTTTGAGACTTCCTCCCCGCAGCCCACCGTATGACCTATCATCGTAAATCCGTAATCGTCTATGATCGTCTCCGCATCCTGCCATTCTCCTTCGATCCTGCGCTGTAGAATATAGGCATCTCCATAGGTCACCTCTGTCCCGGCATCCTCATCCTCCCGCCGGATGACAATACTGGCGCCTATATTGGAAATATCCCGCAGGGTCACAGTCACACCCGCCTCAGGGTCATAAATCGTTTCTGCCTGATTCTGTTGCCCCTCTTCTTCCGGATTTCAGTCACTTACTGTCAGCTCCGGCTCTTCTTCCGAGCGCAATACCTCCGCATGCATTTCAAAATCCAGCACGCAGTCTCTATGGATTTCCTCTGTCTCCCCGGTAGTCATGGAAGTGCCGGTCCCCCGGAAAGAGATCACTGTCTTTCCATCTCCTATGGTCACATCCGAAGTGACATATAACGGTTTCTGATACTGTTCACTGATCCACACAAAAACCTCATTGGTTGCTTCCCAATACTGCCGCAGTTCCTCACCATACTGCTTCGCATACCCCTGTCCGATGTGGGATCTGCTGCGAATGGAGCAGATGGGATAGGACCGGTAGAGATCTTCACTACGATCATGGCTGAATCTGATCTGTATCTCCGGATGCTCATACAGCCATAACTCACGTCCGCCCAGAATCCCTGCCGCTAGCACCACCACTGCCAAAACGATCAAAATAACATACCTTTTCTTTTTACCGTTCATTCCCGCCCCTCTCTTTCCCGTGCTTACTTCTGCACCGCTTCCATCAGACGCTCCTGCCAGTCATAGAAAGCCTGGCCGTCCACCAGGCAGCGTTCGTCCTCATCTATCCATAATCCCTGTTCTTCCGACGCGTAGCGAAAGATCCTTGTCTCACCGTCTGCATAGACAAACTGAAAATATCCCACACCTTCCACCATCTCTTCCGGCGGGATCGGATCTGACGTCACTTTTCCGGAAAGCTGTATAAATTCCTGCCACAGCTGCTCTACGGCAGCAGCATCTTCCACGTAATCGTAATCCTCCGTGCAGAAGCTGCAACCGATCTTCTGCGGGCACTCCTCCGGCAAAAAAGCCGCGCAGAATGCTGTCTTTGCTTCATTCTCCAGCATTCCCGGATACCATACATCCGCTATGACATAGGCTCCTTCCGGTGTTGCCGCCGGATATAAAACGTAGCTGGCGGGATTTTCTATGGATATCATCCCTTTTTCCACATTCTGTACCGCCTGATAAATCGCTACGGTAGTCTGGGCATCCGGGGTTCCGATCCAGCCAGCCCCTCTTCCCTCCTTCAGAAATCCTCTGCTTGCTCCATAGGTAAAGAAATAATTCTGCGGTTCCTCTCCCTCTCCGGCAAAAGATATCTGCCCATGGAAAGTGCTGCCGTGGATCCAGGGCAGTACCCGATAATAATAGGTTCCGTTGACGCTCACCTGTACCTCTTCCAGCTTCCCATAGGCATTCTCCTTCGGCATCTGTATCCCCGGCACCGTGAAATCCACCGTTTTGCGGAATTCGATGAGATTCAGCAGAAGTACCACTACCACCAATACGATTGCACTGAGAAAAATGGTTGCTTTTACGTTAATCTTCTTCATAAGCCCCTCCTTTGTTTCCCTTCTATCTATATTAACGACTTTTATACTCCGTTTGTTACAAACAGCATAACAAAATTTCACCCCTGAATCTACTTTTTTCACCCAAGCGACCGCTTTCTGTTATTTCTGGTCTTTTTATAACATAACCACTGTAAATGCACAATTGAGCAGATGGAAACTTAACAGTCTGGAACTATAAAACTGGCGGCATCGGTTTCCCGGTGTCGCCAGTTTATTGTCACTCTATTTTACGAGTGGCTCATAATAGAGCACTGTCTGCGCAGGATCTTTTCCGCTGATTTCCACGCCGTCCGCCGTCGTTCCCTGGAAGCCGTCGGATGCGCCGATATAGAGAATGCGACCGTCCGGTACGAGGACCGCACAGGTACCTTCCGTACCGCAGGGCATCTCCCAGTTCTCCTGCACTCTGGTGAATTCCGTCTCACCCAGACGATAGGTGTCCACGCCGTTGTATCCCCATAGGATAAAATCTGCCGTCTCACTCACACCTGCTGCCACCATTTTCCACGGGTAGATCGTATCAGCACTGCAAATAACATTCTCACCTCCAGCCACCGGAACAAACCTGAGGCTTTCCGGGTCTACTGACACTAATGTCATAGCCATATCTCCTGCTGTCGTATTGCCCACTGCCTGTGCAGCCGCATAGACTTTGCCGTCCTTGCCCTGTCCTAATGCTCCGGCACCTTGTACGGCATAGCTGTTGTCATCCGCCACGTTTCCGATCAGTTCTCCTTCCGCAGAATAGATCCGCACATAACTGCCGTCCTCCTGCAACCGCATCCGCATATATAATCTGCCCTGGGCATCTGTTGCCATACTATCAACGATATTCCATTCCCGCTCTCCTACGGTAAAACTGTTCAGAAGCTTTCCCTCCGGGCTGATATGATAGATTACAGGCAGCCAGCCGTGCTCCGCTCCCGGTACAGCCAGTCCCTTCAGTCCCGCATAGATGCTGCCGTCCGGTGCCGTGCACAGACTGTAGACCTCTCCGTTTTCTGCAAAATCTTCAAAAAACGTCTCTGGCGTTCCGCTGCCGTAAGGCAGATATTCCACTCTCGCCTGTCCGTCCGCAGTGAAACCGCCCACATACAGACCGTTCTCTGCCACTGCCGCACAACGGATACTTACGTCTCCCTCATAGGCGACCTGCCATTCCTGTGCTGCCGTATCTGCCCCCGGGACTACACTTGCCTCTCCTGCGTCCTGGGTCTGTTGCGATCCGCTCTCCTGTGACATATCACCCGGTAATGCACTATCTTCCGTCTTCACATATTCATAGTCGCCCGCCTCGATCTCTTCTGTGATTTTCGCCAGGCTATAATCTCTCTTTTCCCGAAAATCGATCAGCTCCAACAGTTCCTCATCCGTCATTTCCTCTTCCGGCAGGAAAAATGTACTCCGCGCTGTATAGAAAGCCACACCCTTTTTGTATTTTTCAGGACTATCAAGCATGGCAAGTTCCTTTTGGGGGACAGATTCTCTTCCCATGCCACCGCACCGGTCCGCTTATTTTTCCGATAAATCTTTTCGCTTCATTTGCCGTGATCTGTAAGATCCAGTTTTTAAAGCTGTCCGGATCCCGCAGTGTCCTTAATTTTTCATAGGCATGCAGCACCGCTTCACTGACAGCGTCCTCCGCATCCGTACTATTATTCAGAATAGAATATGCCAGTCGGTACATATGCAGGGTATAGCCCCGCACTTCCCGCACAAATTCCTCTTTTGTCATAACTGACAAAGTAACACCTCCTTCTCTTCGCCGGCTTCATACTATATGAGTCGCCGGACGGTAAAAAGGTTCCTGTATTTTTAAAAAAGGCACCGGATGTTCCGATGCCTTTAAATCCAATATACTCTATAACTCTTTGAATTTGTATTTTCCTTTTCCATGCCCGGATACCGGTTCGATTACATCAGCCTGTACCATATTGGATATTATTTTAGAAGCGCCTGAACTTTTCAGCCCAAGCAATTCCATAACCTCTCCTCTGCCAAAAAACTGACAATCTCCGAATTTTTCATATAATACACGGATATGCATAATTGTTTTTGTTGAAAAATTCAGCGTTTTTTCAGCCAATCTTGTTTCAATGTCCACTTTTGATGTTTCAATGTCCATTTTTTGAGTTCCAATGTCCATTTTTGAAGTTCCAATGTCCACTTTTGTATCCTTTAAAAGTCCACTGATATGCATATTTCGATTGTGCAGCTCGTTGTGTTCATTTAAAAGCATATTTCTGAGGAAGAGTTCCAAATATTCCGTTGTCTGATGAATTCCTTTTTGTAAATTCGTATAATTGGCTCTGACAAGTGCATTTCTGAAATACCATGCATTTTCCGCAAAAATATCATTTGTTGCAAAAAAACCAAGTGTTCTCAAATATTTTATGAAAAAAACCGCTGTGGTTCTTGTGTTTCCCTCACCAAAAATGTGAATTTGCCAAAGCCTTGATACAAACAAAGCCAGATGATGAATGCTCTCTTCTATCGAAAGTCCTTTATAACTAAAAGCTTTTTCCTGCGAAAAATCATATTCCAACGTAGCACGCAGTTCTGAAGCACTCCCATATATGACCGTTGCGCCATCAAGCACCCATTCTTTCTTCGTAATATTATAATCTCTTATTTTTCCGGCATGCTTATATATTCCACGAAAAAGCTTACGATGAATAGCTATATACTCATTCGGTGAAAAGGAAAACGCCGTTTCGGAAAGGAGCTCCGCAATACGGCTGGAAACTTTATCTGCTTCTTCCGTGCGTTCATTATCTGATACACGGACAGGTCTCTCATTGTAATAGCTTTCTATAAGACTCTGTGCCTCTTTTAGCGTGATCTTACCTTCAATATTTTGAATTGCAGTGTCAATCAGATATTGCGAGGGTTTCAGACCATCTACTGCCTGAAGTCCAACCGCCGTGCTCCACACATACCCTTTTGTTGCTTTATTCGGTTCGGATTCTCTCAGATATTCTTTAAATGGGTCTTTGTCCATATTCATTTCCCCGCTATATATCACTATCTTAGTTTTCCTGCTACTATTTTTATTATATCTTATAATCACAATAAACCAAAATGTTTTTGCAGAGATTTTTGCGAAAATAAAAAATATTTTACCTGAAGATTCCTTCTTGACCCATGAGTTAGTCTATGCTAATATAACAATTGTTATGGAGACAGATCGTAAGAAAATCACGGAAGAAAACTTAATCCGCTGCGGCAGGGAAGAATTTCTGGAAAAAGGCTACGCCGGGGCGAACCTCCGGAATATCTGCAAACGTGCCGGAGTTACTACCGGGGCTTTTTCTGCTCCCTGGATGATCTCCGGCATGGGAATCCTGTACGGGCGGAAATAATCATTCCACTCGCTGAAATTCCCGCCAAAAAGCAATCGTTTCCTGCAGATCTGCTTCATCCTCAAAAAGTTCCATCTGCTTCGCCACTTCAATTGCAAAATCCACATATCCGTTTGCTCTTGAAGTGGTGATTCGGTGGGAAGTCACTACATCTTTTTCACAGGAATGTATCGACTCTGCATCTTCTAACAGTCCGGCATGCTCCAACACATCAACACCTGCACAGATAGCAGCGATCCGACCATTAGAATCGTGAACATTTTTCAAATATTCCCATACCTCCGGAGTATCGATCTGCGTAATATCTCCTCCCGGAATAATCAACAGTTCCACATCTCCCGGATTTACGTGATCCAACCGATCCTCTGCCTCAATCCGGTATCCTTCCGTTGCCATGACAGGATTTCCCTCCGGAGATACAAAAATCATTTCTTTTCCCGTCGCATTTAGAAAATAATTCAGAATCACAATCTCGTAAATACAGCTTGTATCATACAGTAACACCATAGTCTTCATTTGCTCAGCCCTCATATAATCATTTTCAAATAAACATTGTCATGTAAAGAGGAATATACATGATTTCATCCTGGTATTTAAGATCCTTCGTATACACAATATATTTGTCCTGCATTTTCATCTGATATTTTTTCCCCAGATAATCAAAGGATTTATGTGATGTATATCCCGAAGATTTTACCTCTATCGGACAAATTTTTTTCTTTTTCACTGCAAGAAAATCAATTTCATATTTTTGTTCTTTTATTGCCCCCTCCGGGAGATATTGATATTCATGAAAATACAAATCATGGCCGGCTGCCTTTAGCATCTGTGCCACAATGTTTTCCATAATCATTCCCTGATTGATTCCCAGATTATCAAATATGAGTGCTTTGTACAGGTCTTCCTCTGTATCTTCTCTATTTCTCATGATCTGTGTCACGAGAAGTCCTGTATCCCCCATATAAAGCTTAAAATTGCTCCGGTCCGCAAACAATTCCAACGCTACTTCAGGCTTTGTCACATTGATACATTCATTTCCAATCATGGCTTCTGCAATAAAGCTCACCGCATCGACATAATTTTGGTATCTCGCATTTTTGTCTATCAACGAAAACCGAAAGTGTGAATTTTTATTCTCCAACTGCTCCGGAATCTTCTTAAAGATTACCGAGGCTTTTTCTCGATTCTCTGTATCATATTTTGCCAGATCTTCCTCATACAGGCTTAATATATTTCTCTTTATAAAATCAATCTGTGCAAAAGTTTTCCCTTCCACAAAAGCATTTACAGCCTGTGGCATTCCTCCCACTACCATATAAGTGCGGAATTTCTGCATGATTTTTCTGTGAATGGCATCTCCCAGCGGTTTCCTGTGTTGAAAAGCACTCTGCATCGCTTCAAAAGTAACATTATCACCCATTGCCCATAAATACTCTTCAAAATCCATGGGATACATTTTGATTCGGTATTCCTCCGATGGAATCAATATATCGGTAACATTCTTGCGTATGGATATCAAGGATCCGGTTTCTATATATTCATATCTGCCATCCGCCACAAGATATTTGATTGCCTGACGCGCCTGCGGAAACAGCTGTACTTCATCAAATATAATTACACAATGATTCCCCTTCAGGCTTCTTCCTTTTAGTAAAAAAAGGTTTCTGAAAAAAGTCTCCAGGTCATTCATGTTCTCCAGGAAATTGTTTTTGACATTTTTTCCTTCTTTTGCAAAATCCAATATCATATAATCATCATATTCGTTTTTAGCAAATTCTTCTACGATCGTACTTTTCCCTATTCGTCTGGCACCTTCCAGCAAAACAGCAGAAGAACCTCCGGAAAGTTCTTTCCATTGTTTTAATTTATCATACATTTTTCTTTTAAATACCATGTTTTTATATCCTCTTAATAACTTTTAACGTTGCCTACGCTCATTATTTCACGATTCGCATCTTCGATGCTCTACGCTGCTTCGCAGCTATCGTGAACAAATTCGTCGTTCGTCAATCACGCAAGCGTGTTGACTCCCTTGCACTCATTATATCACGAAAATCAAAAATGTATGTATACTATTTTTCACGAAAATCAAAAATATTTTTGTATTCTTTTTCACGAAATCCAAAAATGTTTTTGCAGAGTTTTTCACGAAAATCAAAAATGTTTCTATATAAAATCATCCCGGACACTATGTCTGTCTCACAAACACAGTGTCCGGGATGTCAAATTTCTTCTTATATGTCTATCCTATAATGTAATATTGATCACCGGCATGGGAGCCGCCGGTACGCCTACGCCGACAGCATCTGCGGAAAATGAAGTCCCGGTGGGAATGACTGCATTGTCTTTCATTTTCTCCAGGTGGTCGAAGACTGCTTTCAGGTACTCCGCATCAGCCTTGACGATGTCTTTCATCTCTTTGTTACGGTGTTTGATCTTCATCATCTTGAGGTCTGCGGGATCCATCTCCCTGTTCACAGAGACCGCAGTATCTGATATTCCATCCAGCCCCATCTCTTCCATCAGATCACGTAAGCTATCGGACATTTCCTGCATCAGCTCCGAGGTGAAATCGCTCATTTCCGACATAAAGTCTCCTGCCTGCGCATAGAATGTATCCATGCCAAGAGCAATATGGTCAGATGTATCATAGCTATCCCCTGCATACGCCTCATTGCCTGCATACTCATACGCAGAGAAGTCCCCGGACACTTCATCCGCAGAACCTTCCGCAGACATTTCTTCCTCATTCTGCGCGTTTTCCGCCTCTGCGTCCTGCACATCCTTCGTCTCTTCTTCGCTGATCCGGTCTCCCTGGCAGATTCCACCCGCGGCCTTCACCATTTCCTCTTCTTCGAGATGTTTTGCTTTCTTCTTCGCCACACGTTCCATAGCCTGTGCATGAGCAATTGCTGCATCGATCTCTTCACTGTCGCTGTCACTGTTCTGCTTCTGACGCTTCAGGCGCATGATCTCTCTTCTCGCCTGTCCGGCTGCCTGCTTCGCCGCCTGGGAAGTCTTGCTCCGCAGTATCTTCGAAGAAATACTTTTAAACTGGTACTTCAGTTTTTTCAGTGCTAATGTCGTATTTTTTGTCTGCTGTCTCTGATTCCGCAGCGATTCACTGTAACTTAAAGTACTCGTCACAATAGAATCCTGTCCCCAACTGTTCGCCACCTGTGTCTGTCCGTTCCGGTCATCTCTCGCCAACATCCGCCGGATATCGGTGACAGAACTTTTATTTTTTGCTCCAAAGATACTCTTCTGATTGTTCTGCGTCTTCTTTCCTCCGGAAAATGCCTGCGGCAAACCGGTATTGCCGCTTCCGTAAGCACCTCCGGGCCTCCCCATAGAAATCATACATCCTCACCTTACCCTCTGAAGTCAAAGTTCTGGCCGATCTGCCGTTCACCTGCGGTCTGTACACTGTCACTCCGTGTGTTGAAATTGTAGGTTTCTATCTTAGACAACAGTTCTTCTATGGAACCGGCGCTGATCGTTACCGTATCCTCTGTGCCGGCTTCCTCCTTGCTGTCTGCTACCTTATCCGACTTCTTGTCTTTTAGCCGTTCTTCCTTTTCTTTCTTAGCAGCCTTCTTCTCCGCAGCTTTTTTTTCTGCTCTCTTCTGCTCGCCTTTTTTCTCGATTCTTGCCTTCTGATCCGCGCTTGATTTCTTCAGCACTGCAAAAAATGACAATGTTCCGCCATCATTTACCTGCATTCCGTAACCCTTTACCTGCGCCCCCGAACTCTGCAGGCTGGTCTTTAACTGCTGTATCTGTGCAGCCGCACCGCTTAAGATTCCCTCATACTGCTTCCGGAATTTCTCATCTGTCGCCATCCGCTCAATCTTGTCTTCATCGATCAGTACCACAGTCTTAAAGCTGTTGGCGTACTGCGCGGCATTTGCCTTTGCATTTTCCTTCTGGTCACGGCTGACCAGAATAAAATCATAATTGCCGTACTTCTTTTTCAGCTGTTCGTAGTATTTCGCAGCCTTCTCCGACAGCTCCGGCTGACCGATGGTTCTGCCGTAATCCGCAGTCTTTCCCCTGGTCTGTGCCGTTTCGGAAGGCTTTCCCGCACTTGTTGTGCCGGCTGTCTTATCTGATGTTCCGAATACCTCCGGCTTCTTCGTCTTCGTACTCTTGCTGTAATCACTCTGCGCAGCATACGCACCTATGCTGCCGGTTGCTCCGATTCCCGCCATAATTATTTCCTCCTTGAAAATAAATGCCAAATCCGTTTGTTTACCTGGTTCCTCTATTGAGAATATCGGACAGCTTCTCCGACTTTTTTATACACATCAAAAGGAAACAGGCAAAAAGTGCAAAAAAACCGCCTTTCTGTGCCTTTGCGGATCAGATTAACGGTTTTCCTGTAAACTTTATTCTAAATTACTATTGATTCAAATGGTTGATCGTTACATGCAGCTCTCCCAACAGCTTCTTAATGTCCGCACTTGAGGTCGCCATATCTCTCGCTAACTTCTGTACTTCCGTTGCCACCACGGCGAAGCCCTTGCCCTGATCTCCGGCTCTTGCTGCCTCAATCGAAGCATTCAGTGCCAGAATCTGCTGTCTCTTGCTGTAACCATCGATTTCCTTGGTCTTGTCCGTTGCTTCCTCGATCTGTTCCGCAGCTTTCGTGATGCCACCCTTTAATTCACCTACCAGATTCTCGTTTTTCCAGTTGGCGTAGCTGGCTCTCACGAACATGTTGATCACATCACCCAGCAGATTTGCAGAAGCGTCGATCTGCTCCTTAGTCTTCACATTTACCTTTTTCAGAGCCTTAATATATTTATCCTCATCAATTCCCAGCTCTCTCGCTGTCTGACGGAACTTCTCCTCATCCGGATTCTCCGGCAGCACCTGTCCTCCGATAATACTGCCCAGCACGGTTCCATCCTCCAGCGTGATCGGAATACCGAAATCCACCAGTCCCGCATGGCAGGGATATACACCATGGCCTTCTCTGTCACACTGCTCGCAGCGCTTTTTCCCCTCTGCGCTTCCTCTCGTCAGATCAATACAGAACTCTGTAAAATTATAACAGTCACTGATGTATTTTCCGTCTGCACCCACAGCCACGGTTGCCAGTCCCGTGCTGCCTGCCCAGTTCTTCATGATCTGTTCAAATTTGTTCATGTCACAAAAATCCTGAATCTTCATATAACTCCCTACTTTCCCGGTTATCTTAACCGCTGAACGTATCAAATCCGGAATTTTTTGATCCCGGCATCATCTTACATTTACATAAAAATTATACCACAAATTGCAATATTTTTCGCCCTTTTTGCCATTTTTACCGATATTTTCACAACATTTTCTATCTATGCTTCATTCCCTCCAGCCACTTCAAAATAGATGAAATACTATGTCATCTATAGTATAATTATGATGTCGGGGTCAAAAGCCCCCGACTTTGGATTCGGATATTAAGGCTGATCGCGGCAAAAGGAGGTACCGTTAATTGAGGAAAAAGAAGCTATTCTTAAGAAAAATATGTGTTCTCGTTCTGATATTATCTACAGCCCTGCTCAGTGCCTGCTCCGATGATTCTTCCGATGGAGCAGAAAAATACGTTGTCCTGATCGGCGAAGATTCTGAGATCACAGATAAACTTTCTGACATTGATCTGCTTGTCATAGATGCGGAATATTTTTCCCAAAATGACATTGCCCGTTTAAGAGAAAATGGTATCCGTGAAATCTTCTCCTATATCAATATCGGATCGATCGAGAGCTTCCGGTCCTATGATACAGACTTTGAGAAATATACTCTGGGTGCCTATGAGAACTGGCCGGAGGAAAAATGGATCGATGTCTCAGCTCCGGAATGGCAGGCATGTACAGCTTCCAGAGTAGACGCCCTGGTACAGAAGGGTGTGGACGGCTTTTTTGTCGATAACACGGATGTATACTATAACTATCCGCAGGAATCCATCTATGACGGAATCCTTACGATTCTGGACTATATGGACCATACCGGCAGAAAGATCATGATCAACGGTGGGGACTGTTTTGTAAAAAAATATCTTACAACAGAAAAAAACGTTCTCATCGATGGGGTAAACCAGGAGAACGTTTTTACTGCGTATGATTTTTCAAAGGATATCTATACTAAAAATGATCAAAGCACGCGTGAATACTATACTGAGTATCTAGATCTGGCTATGTCACACGGCTGTACCGCTTACACCCTGGAATACGCAATGGATCCCACCATCCGCAGACAGGCAGCCGCCTACGCCGGGAAGCATGGGTACATTTGTTACATTTCTGATAATATCGGGTTATGTCTGGGAAGATAACATATTCCTCTCAACCGCCATCACAGAAATGTTGTCGCACAGGTATCCAGATGCTTATTTTTCACACTAGCATTATCACTTAGGCACTCATCACAATAATAATAGATATTGTATCCCCCCTTCCCTCGTGTGTCCTCTGTCACCGAGAAATATCCGGCCTGCATTTTGGCTGTCGATCCGTTCAGAAAATGAATTTCACGCTGCTTCAGCGAATCCGGTCTATCCGAAGACATGCTATAGACCGCCGGGTTATACTTTCCTGTAGTAATATAATCCAGCTGGATCTCCGTAAAATAGTTCTTCAGATTCGCCTGGTCTGCAGCGACCTTTGCCTTATGTATATAAGACAGATACTGCGGTGCCAGTACTCCCACCAGCACTGCCATGATAGCTATTACAATGATCAGCTCTACTAATGAAAATCCCCCGTTTCCCCTCTTTCCTGTTGATTTTTTCATGACTTTTCTCTCCATTACATTACAATACATCCCGCAGGCATCGGGCCTGCGTATAACAAAGACCCGCATGGTCTTCCCAAGCAGGTCTTTCTTCCGGTCATATATTCAGTTTTATCAGTGCTTTATTATTCGCAAAGCTTGGAAAATGCATCCGCTACGAACTGAACCTTAGGTCCGATGATTACCTGAACGGAGGTCTTACCGGGTTTCATGACACCGGCTACGCCTGCAGATTTGATCACCTTATCATTCACTGCGGTAATGTCTTTTACTTCCAGTCTCAGTCTTGTGATGCAGTTGTCAATGCTTGCAATGTTGTCCTTGCCGCCGCAGCCTTCCAGAATGGTTGCTGCGATTGCTGCGAAATCATCATTTGCCAGCTCGATCTTCTTCTCTGCTTCTACATCATCATCTTCTCTACCGGGGGTCTTCAGATCCCATTTCTTGATAGCGAAGAGGAATACGAAGTAGAATACAACAAATGCTGCGATACCCAGAGGGATGATCAGCCAGATTCTAGCCGCTGCAGGCAGGCGGGATGAGAACAGCAGATCCATCGCACCTGCGGAGAAGCTGAAGCCTGCACGGAAGCCAAGAGCAACAGTGATCATGGTGAAGATGCCGTACAGTGCTGCGTAGATCACATACAGTCCGGGAGCTAAGAACATGAATGCAAACTCAAAGGGCTCGGTAACGCCGCAGATGAAGGAACAGATTGCTGCGGAAGCTACCAGACCGATCGCTGCCTTTTTCTTGGCGGGCTTTGCACATTTTACCATTGCCAGAGCCGCACCGGGGACACCGAACATCATACAAGGGAAGAAGCCGGACATATACATTCCAAGGCTCCAGGATACATCAGCGCTTGTCTCACCTTTCCAGAAGTGCTGCAGATCTCCCAGTCCGATGGTATCGAACCAGAATACGTTGTTCAGTGCGTGATGTAATCCGGTAGGGATCAGCAGACGGTTCAGGAAAGCATAAATGCCGGCACCGACTACATCCAGACTTACGATAGCTTCACCGAGAGCTACCAGACCGCCGAACAGTAAAGGCCATACGAACAGCAGTACAACAGATGCCAGAATAGATACCACACCTGCTACGATAGCTACGCAGCGCTTACCACTGAAGAAGGACAGCCAGTCGGGAAGCTTGGTATCCTTGAACTTGTTGTAGCACATGGAACCGATGATACCGGCAATAATACCGATAAAGGGATTCGCAATCTTATCGAATGCCAGTGTCTTGGTAGCATCCTCAGCGATAGAGGGCATAATGGTCGTAACAAATCCGGTAGACAGAAGTGTTGTGAGCATCAGCCAGGAAGCCAGAGCTGCAATGGCTCCGGTACCGTCATTTTTCTCTGACATACCGACACCTACACCGATTGCAAACAGGATCGCCATGTTGTCGATCAGAGCACCACCAGCTTTTACGAGGAACAGACCGATCAGATTTCTTACACCCTCGATCGCACCACCCTGCATTGTTGCCGGGCACAACCAGTAACCAATACCCATGAGGATACCGCAGATCGGCAGAACCGCTACGGGAAGCATTAACGCTTTACCCAGTTTTTGAAGAAACTTCATACATTTCTCCTCCTTTACATTATACTAAACCGGAACAGTTCCGGTCAGTTTCATTAGTTGATACGGACGTACCGCTCTTAAGAGATCTGGAGCACGTCCTCGCCGGGAGATACCTCTCCCTCTTTCAGAATACTGATCTTGTTATATTCATCAGTATTGCAGACCAGTACCGGAGTGATGATATGCAGTCCGGCTTCCTGAATCTTCTCCAGATCCGCATCCAGCAGAAGATCGCCCTTTTTGACATGGTCTCCGGCAGCAACATGTGCCGTGAAGGGGGCTCCCTTGAGTGTCACGGTGTCCAGTCCGATGTGGATCAGAAGCTCCGCTCCCTGATCCGTTGTCATGGTGATCGCATGGAGCGTATCAAATACCACGGTCACCTCTCCGTCTGCGGGAGCATATATTTTCCCCTCAGAGGGGATCACTGCAAATCCGTCTCCAAGTATCTTCTCGGAAAATGTAGGATCCGGCACCTCCGTAAGAGCAACTGCCTTCCCCTTACAGGGAGATCCGATACAATTTCCTTTTCGCTTACCTTTCAAAAAATCTAACATGTGAACTCCTTTCCGTCGATATATACCGCTGCAATGTTCAGTTCCTGATCCAGGAGTACGAAATCTGCCCTCTTACCAACGGATATACTGCCCACTTCATTGAAAATGCCGATCTCCTTTGCCGGATTCTCCGTGGCACACATCACTGCCGTCTCTAACGGCAGACCGACTGTTTTTACTACAAACCGCATACAATCCATCAGATTCGTCGCAGATCCAGCGATCGTGCCGTCATGCAGGGTAGCCAGATTGCCTCTGACAGTAACCGGCTGTCCTCCCAGCGTATATTCACCATCCTCCAGTCCCGTTGCACGCATACTGTCACTGATCAGGATCATGCGGTCAGCGCCAAACATCGCAAACGTTGCACGGATCACTGACGGATGAATGTGTACACCATCACAGATCAGCTCCGGATGACATTTCTCTGAATCTCTCACTGCTCCGATCACGCCGGGCTCCCTGTGGTTCAGCGGCGGCATTGCATTATACAAATGTGTCGCATGAGATGCTCCACGTTCAATGGCTTCCCTTGCTGTATCATAACCGGAAGCTGTATGCGCCAGTGAAATGACCACTTCTCCTTTGGCTCTGTCGATAAATTCCATCGCTCCCGGCTCCTCCGGTGCGATATCTACCAGCTTGATCAGCCCGTTCGCCGCTTTCTGCAGCTGACTGAAATATTCATAATCGCAGTGCATGATATTTTCCGCCGCCTGAGCACCCTTTTTCGCCGGACTGATAAAGGGTCCTTCCATATTGATGCCCACCAGGTGGGATCCACCGGAATACTCATAGCTGCCGGCATTTTTCATGACCTCCAGCAGTTCATCCTTAGGGATCGTCATGGTAGCCGGGCAGACACTTGTCACACCGACAGATGCTTCATATGATGTGATGACATCCAGTGCTTCCTTCGTACCGTCACACATATCTGCGCCCTTACAACCATGGAAATGAATATCCACCAGTCCCGGTATCAGATACATGCCTTTGGCATCCACAACAGCTTCCTCACCTGCCGGATCCCCGGTGCAGCTTACGAACCTGCCGTTCTCCACGGCTGCATCCCCTCTGACAAACCGATGCTCTTCTGTATATATATTTGCATTTCTGATTCTCATGACCTATCAGCTTCCCCTTTCTTATTCAGAAAGCTTACTAAGCGCTGCTTCGTCTGCCACCAGTGTCACATCATTATGAAGCTGTAATACCGATGCCGGCACCTGCGGTGTAATGGGGCCGAAGAAAGCTTTCTGTACGATCTCCGCCTTGTCTTCGCCGCTGGCTACGATCAATATTTTCTTCGCCTGCATAATGGTCTTGATCCCCATGGTGTATGCCTGCTTCGGGACATCCTCCGCCGATGCGAAGAATCTCTTGTTGGCTTCGATCGTAGACTCTGTCAGGTTCACACAATGTACCTGCTTGTCAAAACTCTCTCCCGGTTCGTTGAAGCCGATGTGCCCGTTATGTCCAATTCCCAAAAGCTGCAGGTCCACGCCGCCCAGTGACTGGATCAGTTCCGTATATCTACGGCATTCTTTCTCCGAATCCGGTTCCATTCCGTTTGGCAGATGTGTATTTTCCACCGGGATATTCACATGGTCAAACAGATTCTGGTGCATAAAATAATAATAACTCTGATCGTTTTCCCGGCTCAGCCCCTTATATTCATCCAGGTTCACCGTCATAACCTCAGAAAAGTCCAGGTCTCCCTTGCGGAACCATTCCACCAGCTGTTTATACAGGCCGATGGGAGTGGATCCCGTAGCCAGTCCGAGAACACAGTTCGGTTTCATAATAACCTGTGCCGATACGATATTTGCAGCCTTTCTGCTCATATCTGCATAATCTTTCGCTTTGTATATTCTCATGAATCTCTCACTCCATTTCGCATATTTTACTACGGACATTCAGCACCATGGACGGTGCCACACTGAGTTCATCAATTCCCATCTGCACAAATCGTGTGGTCAGTGTCGTATCCGCTCCCAACTCTCCGCAGATGCCGACCCATTTCCCATGCTTATGTGCTCCGTCAACAGTCATCTGTATCATACGCAGGACTGCCTCATGATGTGGATTATAGAATCTGTCCAGTCTGTTGTTCTGCCTGTCGATAGCCAGAGTATACTGTGTCAGATCATTCGTGCCGATACTGAAGAAATCAACATGCTCCGCCAGCTCCTCACTCATCATGACAGCTGCAGGAGTCTCGATCATAATTCCCTGTTCCGGAATTGCGTAAGGAAGCTTTTCTTCCTCCAGCTCCTTAGCCACCTCAGCCACGATTTTCTGAATATCCAGCACTTCCTCCACGGAAATGATCATCGGATACATAATAGCCAATGTTCCGTATTTTGCCGCCCTGAGAAGTGCTCTCAGCTGTGTCTTGAATATCTCCGGCTGCTCCAGACAGATCCGGATCGCACGGTATCCCATGGCAGGATTATCTTCCTTGCCCAGTCCGAGGTAATCTACATTTTTATCCGCACCGATATCAAGGGTACGGATGATGACCTTTTTCCCTGCCATCATCTGCAGCACCTGACGGTAAGCATTGAACTGTTCTGTCTCATCCGGAAGAGAATCCCTTCCGAGATATAAGAATTCACTGCGGAACAGGCCGATACCCTCCGCATCATTCTCCAGTACATATGCCACATCCGATACGCTGCCGATATTTGCATATACATTGACCTTGCGTCCGCTCTTTGTCACGGATTCCCGTCCCTTGTATTCTGCCAGCAGGCTTCTTAGTCTCTGTTCCGTCTGCTGTGCCGCTTCTGCCTGCCGGAGCTGCTCTTCCTCCGGATCCAGGTAAAATACTGCTTCCCTGCCGTCCACAATAGCGCGGGTTCCGTTATGGATTTTCTCCAGTTCCAATGGTACCCCTATCAGTGCCGGAATATTCATCATACGTGCCAGGATCGCAGTATGGGAATTCGTCGAGCCATGTACTGTGACAAAGGCCAGAATCTTACTCTTATCCATCTGTACCGTCTCACTGGGAGTCAGATCATCTGCCACAATGATCGACGGCTCCATGGTACTCCAGTCAATCTGCTCCTCCCCGGACAGATTACGGACGAGCCGGTTGGAGATATCCCTGACATCCGCAGAGCGGGCCTGCATATATTCATCATCCATGTTGGCGAACATCTCTGCAAAATTATCACCGGTCACTGCCACCGCATACTCTGCATTCACTTCTTCGTTCTGAATCATACTGTGAATGGCATCCTGATAATCATCATCCTCGAGCATCATCTGATGCACCTCGAAAATGGCTGCATTGACTTCTCCGACCTCCTGAAGAGCCTTCTCGTATAACTGTCCCAGCTGCGTCATCGTACGTTCCTTAGCCGCATCCAGCCGTTTCAGTTCTTCCGCTGTATTGTCGATATGGATCCTCTTAACGAGACTGTCCTTTTTCTTCAAAACACTGACAGGTCCGATCGCTGTTCCCTTATATACGGATTTTCCAATATATTTTTCCATTTTCTACCTTCCAAACTCTGTCGTGCAGGTCTTCTCCTAGAGGTTCTCACGGAAAAACTTCTGAAGCTCTGCTGCGGCGGTATCTTCATCCGCTCCTTCTATCGTGACTTCCACGTTGTCTCCGTGCTTCACGCCCATTCCCATGATCGCCATCAGCTTGCTTGCTGCAGCTGATTTCCCCTTACAGGAAAGTGTCACTGTACTCTGATACTTTTTCGCTTCCTTTGCGAGCAGTCCCGCAGGACGTGCATGCAGACCGATCTCATCCTTAATGATATAGCTGAACTGTTTCATCGGCAACATTCCTCCTTATTTTATATTTCTTGCTTTAAATATGTAGCATATTGTACATACTTTTCGTTCATCTGACTGATTACATATACATATTACCCATCTTTTTATTGTTTGTCTACATCACTTTTGATATATTGTATATTTTTGAACATTATCGTAAAATTTTGTAAACTTTTTAATAAAAAATTTATAGAAAAAGGATGCCTGATTATCTGGCACCCTTTCTTGGATCATTCTTTTGGTTTTGTTATTTGCTGTAGTCAGCATCCGGCTACTGTTCCTCCAGCTCTTCATAAAACCGGTAATTGTTCTTGCCGTTCTGTTTGACATAATACAATGCTTTGTCTGCTTTTATATAATATTCTTCAAAGTTGTCTCCCTGTCTGCACATACACAGACCGCAGGACAGGGATGCCGCTGAAGTCTCCGTCGCAGCATCTTTTGCCGCACGAAAGCTGTCAAACAGACTTCTCATCCGCGTATTCATTTCTGCTTCCGATACCTCCGGCAGATAGAACAGGAATTCATCTCCTCCCAACCGGCAGACTACTGCGTTCTTCATGCACTCTGTAAGCGTCGCTCCCACCAGTCTGAGGGCATGATCCCCCGCCTTATGTCCATAGACATCATTGATCTTCTTCAGATTATCCATATCCACAAATCCCAGACAGCCACCATGCTTCTGCATTTTCTCAAGGATCAGTGCCTCACCCTTATGACGCATGGGAAGACCTGTCAGATAATCCAGACTTTCCCTTGCCTCTCTCTGCCTGGCCAGCTCCAGCTCGCGGATGCGGTCCATCGTCTGGATCAGAGTAACGACCAGCAGGACCACCAGTCCGGTTGCGATAAAGATTCCGGACAGAGATACAACACGATACACTGCTGTCACCTCCAGCATGACTGCGATCATGGCAGCCCCCGCTTTTATTCCCTTATCGGAGTTCTGTCCATGATCTTTTACCCACTTATCAACAAGTTTATCACACGTAGCTGAAAAAAGTAATTATCTATTTTACCCCGTAAAATGTTTATGGAAAATTCATTCGACAAATCATGCTTTCCGAACTAAAATAGGAATGCGATATGATAATTTCATGATCCTATGAAAGGAGACAACATGATATGAAGAATAAAAAATATTCCATCATTTATAGCAGCTTAACAGGTAATACCAAGGTGCTGGCTGATGCGATCCACGAGGCATTACCTCAGGATGAATGTGAGTATTTCGGTGTGTCCGACACAGTGATCCCTTCTTCCGAACTGCTCTATATCGGATTTTGGACAGACAAGGGAAATGCAGATACCAAGACATTACAGCTATTATCGCAGTTAAAGAACAAACAGATTTTTCTGTTTGGAACTGCAGGCTTTGGTGGCAGTGATATCTATTTCCGGAAAATCCTGAATCAGGTTAAGCAGTTCGTTGACGCAAGCAATGTTATCGTCGGAGAGTATATGTGTCAGGGCAGAATGCCGCAGTCTGTCCGGGAACGCTACTTGAAAATGAAGCAAGCTCCTGATCATCCGGCAAATCTTGATGTATTGATCCAGAATTTTGACTGTGCATTGTCTCACCCTGATGCAGATGACCTGGAGAGACTCAGACAAGCCGTTAGGAACTCATCCTTCTGATAAGACCATAAAATAAGGCAGCCCCACATAGCTGAGTCTGCCTTACTCTCTTTATTTAACATTGATACCACTGGCATATTGCTGTAGAAACTGTTCCTTCCCGCAGGGTCTTCCAAAATAATATCCCTGCAGATAATCCACCTTCATTTCTTTCATTTTCAGAAGCCATTCTCTTTCCTCGATGCCTTCAGCACATATTCTGACATTAATACTATGTACCATGCGGATGATATTTTTATATAATTCATAATCCCTGTCACTGTTCATCGCCTTGGCAGTAAAATCCCTGTCCATTTTCACGTAACTCGGATTCATATCACGTATACAATGAAGATTCGAATATCCTGTTCCAAAATCATCGATCACGAAGGGGATCCTGTTCTTGTCCAATGTTTTGCGGAACCTGCAGAACGCCGGTGTCATATCCATAAATCCGCTTTCTGTCATTTCAACGCATAAACATTCCGGCTTTAAAGCGTACTTTTGAATCACATTCAGAATATCCCGCTCCACATTGCCCTGCAGGATCTGAACATAAGAAACATTTACATTTATCTTGAAATCCGGAATATATTTCTGCATTTCACGGCACATTGCTGCGGCTTCGTTCAAAATATATCTTCCGGCGGGAATGATCAATCCGGTCTCTTCCAATAGTGGGATAAACTCCATCGGTGAAACAAACTCTCGTCCTTCTTCCGTTATCATGGAAAAACGCATCAGTGCCTCTGCTCCAATGATCTGTTCCGTCTGGCAATCCACGATCGGCTGATAATTGACTTCAAAGCCTTCATAATTGTTTACAATAGCATTACGAAGTGCTGCTACGATTCTTCCTTTTTGCAAAAAGGCCTCATAATCATCCTGGTTAAAAACATAGAATCCGTTTTTGCCCATGCTTTTTGCCTGTTTCAAAGCAAATTCAAACTTTTTACGGCATTCTTCAGTCCCTTCACAAAATGTTGCTGCATCTACAACACCGATAGAAATAGAAAATATAGCTTCATATTTTTCAGCTACTATGAAATTATGAAGTTTATCTGTGATCTTTTCTTTCAGTGCCACGGCATCTTCCGCGGAAGAAGCTTCCAGATCCACGATCACATACTGATCCGCTACCAGATGGTAAATTCTCTGCTTGTCTGAAAGGCATTCCTTCATGCAGCCGGCTACGCTTTTCAGGATATAATTACCATAATCCGCTCCCCTGGAGCTATTGATCGCTCCGAAATCATCGATTCCTATATGCATAAAAAATCCCTTGGTAATGGGGTCTTTTTGTGCACGCAGATAATCAAGGAATTCCGGCCCGCCAAGCAGTCCTGTAACATTATCGGCTCTTCTCTTGTTGCCGGTCTCGTTCAGACATCCGATCAGATACTCTGCCTTTCCCTGCTGATCATTGATCACGATACCACGGCAGTTGATCCAGACCGGCATACCTTCTTTATCAAGCCACCTGTAATGAAGATTATGTACCTTTTCTCTTCCTTCGCATAGGTCCGCGAGATGCTTTGTAAGCATCTCGCGGTCTTCCTCATACACTACCTTCATAACTTCATTTGCAGCATCTGCCAGGACATTTTCCGATATATGAAACCGTTTCACAGCTGACTGTGAAATCTCAAAGGAATTATTCTGCAGATCAAATATATACAGGTAATCATCCATACATTCTGTAATGATCTGAAATAAGATTTCTGCTGTCTGCTCTCCAAACACTTTAAATATATCATTAATCACAACAAGAACCTTCCTTCCGACAGCTTCACTCTATTCCTGCCATTTTTCTAGGATAACGGTTTCTAAATAACTACACCATTCACGTAGAATATTTTTCTGAGAGTGCAGGATAAAAAACGTAGGCGTAGCGGGCTACGCTGAGGATTTTTAGCCTGTGCTATCGGGAAAATAGGCAAGTGATATGGGGTAGTTTATTTAAAACTGTTATACTAGAATAGCTTAAAGATCTTCACACGGTCTTGCATCTTGGCTGCTCCCTCTGCCAGATTAACACTGATCGCGGTATTCTCTTCTGAGGATGCTGCATTGCCCTGAACCACGCCGGACAGCTGTTCAATTCCCTGCCCGATCTGCTCCAAGGACTCTGCCTGGGAGTTGGCTTTCTCCATGGTGTTCTGTGCAATCTCTGCAAAGGACTCCATATCTGCAATGATCTGATTGAATGCGTCTGCTGTTGTTCTTGTAATGTTATTGCCCTTATCGATTTCCACTAATGTCTTATCGATCAGATCTCTCGTATTTACAGCGGACTTTGCACTATCCGCTGCCAGCTTTCCAATCTGATCTGCAACCACCGCAAATCCTCTTCCTGCTTCTCCTGCTCTGGCAGCTTCAATGGAAGCATTTAGGGATAACAGGTTGGTCTGGGATGCAATATCCTCGATATCTGTGATAATATTACCGATCTCCTTGGAGATTTCTGTAATGTGCTCCATTTCCGTGAGCAGCTCATTCATTTTTTCTTTTTCTTCGTTTGCCTTATTTGCAGAGGCTTTTACACGTGCAGATGCGCTCTGCGTTTCCTTCGCTGTATCTGCAGCCAGATCCACGACAGTGTCAATGGTGGCATTCAATTCCTCGATGACTCCTGCCTGCTCTGTTGCACCATCCGCCAGGGATTTTGATGCATTTTCCACCTCTGATGCATTTGATGATACCTGTTCTGCCAGATTGCTGATCTCGGTCAGGGTACTGTTAAAGCGCTTCAGAATATATAGCAGTGATGTCTTCAATTCTGAGAAATCGCCCAGGAAATCCGTAATGTCATCACCATTTCTGGTCAAGTCACCCTGTGCGATTGCCTTTACCTCCACAGAGATCTCGCTGACATAATCTGCCAGAATACCCATGGCTTCTTTTAGATTCCTGATGGTACCACCCAGCTCATCCTCAGACTCATAGGTAAGCATTTCTACGTTGGACAGTTCGCCCTTGCGCAGGCTGGCAACTGCTGCCTCTATCTGTTCTACCGGCTCTGTAATGGAATTGGTAATGATCCTTCCGATCAGTGTTGTCACTACAGCAATCGCAAGACCCGCTGCCACGATCACGACAAATATGATGATGGTGCATACATTGACCATGGTCTTTGCCCGGTCTAATTCTACCTGGAACTCATTACGCAATGTAGTTAATTTCTCAGCAAATGACGTATACTCTTCATACACCTCTCCGGTCATCAGTTTCGCTGCTTCCTGCTGTTTGCCCTCACGGCTTAATTTCAGAATTTCATCCGAAGCAGCCCTGTATTCTTCCCATGCAGTGTTTGCTACGTCATAATCATCCCGTCCTTTTTGAGCATCGCTGTCTGCAGACATGATTGCCTCCAAGTTCGCATCGGTGTCCTGGATCTGACTCTCCAACTTCTGAATTTCTTCTTCGCAGGAGGTCATAACAGCATCATCTGATTCTACCAGATGTTGATACTGTTTGATTCTATATTTTGCAGTCATTGTTTCTAATTCCTGCAGATATTCCAATGCCGGAGACCAGACCTCCGTGATCTTCTCTATATTTGAACGGATCACTAATGTCGAGATCAGTGCCACCAACACTAAAAATAATGTCATAACAAGCACTGTCATTCGATATACTTTTAATTTTCCTGCAACCTTTAAGTTAGCTATACGCTTTTTGATCTTTTCCATGATAGTTTTCCTTTCCTTTGTAAATTTTCAATTCAACTTCTATGTGCTTAAACGTCCGTATTATAGCACAGTTGATTGGAAAAATCTATTAATAAATATAATTTTTTTTGCTAAATATTAGTGATTCTATTGCAATAAACTGGTGAAAATTGATCAATTCTATCTTACATATGATCTTTTTCGGTTATTTTACGAATAACACGGCATGGGTTTCCGGCCGCCAGACTATAGGAAGGAATATCTCTCGTCACAACACTTCCTGCTCCTATTACGCATCCCTCCCCTATGGTAACACCACCACAAACAACCACATTGGATGCCAGCCAGCAATTATCTTTTATAGTGATCGGCTTCGCATACTCAAGAGTATAAAGGCTGCCATCTTCTCTTTTCCTGACATTACGCTCCTCAGGCAATAATGGATGCATAGGAGTTGCCAATGTAACATTAGGACCGATCATCACATTATCCCCTATATGTATTTCACCTACGTCTAAGCATGTGAAATTAAAATTAGCAGAGCTATATTTTCCGAAGTAAGTATGACATCCATAATCAAAATAGACCGGTGCCTGCAAATATGGAAGCTCTTCTGTTGCCGGCAATAATTCCCGCAATATCTGTGCCTGCACTTCTTGCTGATCTTCATCTGTTAAATTATATCTTCTTGCTAATTTACGTGCATGCAAACGTAATTGTTCCAATTCGTTATCCGATGAATCATACAACTCTCCACGTAACATCTTTTCTCTTTCCGTCATTTCTGATGGCCTCCTGTTTCCAATTTTCCTATTGTTATATTCGCTGATCAAGGTCGCGCATCTTCAATTGTTTAATATACATCACCTTGCTGTCTACTGCAAGCAGTACGGCAGCTATACAACCTGTGACATATAGTATATCAGCTTTGCGATCTCATTCCGGTTTTAATCCTGCCTGATCCATAAATTGCTGCTTCCTTACAGCATATTCCTGCTTTCTTTCATCCGGAAGCTTTCGGTAGATCTCTTCAAAGCCTGCTTCCGCATCCTCTGTCCCATATACAGGCTGCATCACTTCACTGTAAAGCCACTCATCCCACAATGCTTCAAACAGTTCTTCTGCATTACGATATACCTTATTTCTATCAAAGCAGGATTTCTGCTCCCTATAATATGTTAAATATACAAATCCAAATTCACCTGCATCCAGGACACAGGTATCACCTAACATATCATACAATTCCTGGAACGCTTCTGCAACTTTTTTACATTTGTCATGATCTTCTTTTGAGTACTTTTCTCCCATGCATAAATACCTCATTTCTTGGAATATCTATCATTTAACTTTTCACTATCATTATTGTATTTATTCTTTACTGCATGGAATAATATATGTATAATTATATCGAAGAATTGATATGAAAGGAAAAAGGATAGCGCTTCCCGCCTTGCGGCTACGCTATCCTTTTTCTATACATTTCTATACATGATTGTTACCGGGGATACAACCCCTTACTTTTTTGATGAGTATAACTAACGGACGCTCTCAGCCTCCCACTCCACTACGGCTCCACTGGATGCATCGATCGTAAAGTCATATTCCGTTCCGCCATAGATGATCTTGCCTTCGTATTCCGGACGTCCATCGTCATAATCGAATTCCCATTCGTAGATGTCCTTTTCCGTTGCACCACTGACACGGCCAAGTGCTGTCTGCTTCGCATCTGCCTCACTGACAGTAACGTTACTGCTATTGCTGCCACTCCATCCAGATGTTTTTTCATCGTATCCGGAACTTAAAATCTCACCGGTATCCACGGCTATTTCATAGTCGTACTTCTTACCGCCTGCGTACCATTCAATTTCATATACCTGGCGTCTGCCTTCATAGTCCAGCTTTGACTTGGTGATCGTTGCATCCGTTGCCTTCACTCCGGCATGCTCAAGAGCTATCTTCTGTGCTGTTTCCTCATCCACCGTGCCGGTTACCGTCTGCGCGGAAGCTGCGACAGAACTCTGCGTTGTGACAGAATCGGCAGTGGGGGCTGTCGTCTCCGTCTGTGCCTGGGTATCTACCACATTCTTCTCCTGGCTGCTTGGCTGCTGATTTATCACTGGTTTACCGCCACATCCGGTCATAGCCACTGCCAGGGACAATGCTGCGCCGGTTAAGATCAATTTACGTTTCATCATCTATCTTTACCTCCTTCTATTCAAAATGAATTGCGTAGATTGTAGCAGGCAGCCATATCCATACTCATATCAGCAATTCACATTAATCATTTTCGTTCAAATACATATTCCGATTCAGATGACAAATCTCTTCTGAAAGTATATCCAAGTCTGTCAAATTTTCGTATCTCTTCAGGATTCTCAATTTCTCTTTCTGCCATGAACCGGACCATCTCCCCTCGGGCCATTTTGGCATATGTCCCTTTCGTTACCAGTTTATTTCCCGATAACTCACAAAAGGAGACCGTAATATAGGTATCCTCAGGTGTCAGATATTTTTCTATGCATTTTGAGTATTCTTTTGATGCCAGATTAATGATAACCCTGCTGTCATCAATCACTGAACGATATAATCTCTCCCCCCAGTAATCATACAGATTTTTTGCATCTCCTATCCCAACTTTTGCCTGCATTTCTAACCGGTACGGTGTCACCCCATCCATTGGTTCCAAAACACCATAAAACGCAGACAGGATTCTCAAGTGCTTTTGTACATATGCAAGCTGTCTATCCTCAAACACAGCTGGTGCCATATACTGAAATGCGATTCCTTCATAGGATAATACTGCCGGAGTAAGTCCACGGTACAGATCCATAGTTTCCAGTCTGTGAAAGTTCTGTTCGGCAATCTTATCGTTACATTTCCAAACTGCTTTCAGCTCCTCTTCGGACTGACTCTTCATAAAACTCAATATCTCTGCTGTCTGATCCATATGTTTTGGCACGTTAATCGGTGCAAGGCTGTCCGTATCGCTTACCATCTTTTTTGCAGGAGACAGTATGATTTTCATCCTTCTAATTCCTTAAGCATATTTTCAGGGTCATCTGCTGCTTTGACTTTATCATTCGCCTTGATGATGACTCCCTGTTCATCGATAAGATATGTGGTCCTTACCACGCCCATAGATATTTTTCCATAGTTTTTCTTTTCTTTCCAGACATCATAGGCTTCAATGACTTTACGTTCCGGATCAGCTAAAAGTGTAAATGCCAGACCATATTTTTCTTCAAATCTCTTATGAGAAGCCACGGAATCTTTACTGACTCCAAGAATGACCGCACCCTTTTCCGCAAACTGCGGATATCTCTCTGAAAAACCGCATGCCTGTTTCGTACATCCGGGTGTGTTATCCTTTGGATAAAAATATAAAATCACTTTTTTCCCTGCATAATCACTTAATTTATGCATTACACCGTTCTGATCCGGCAATTCAAAATCGGGTGCTTTTTTTCCTGCTTCTAACATATATGCTTCCTCCACTTTCTTATCTAATTTGGTTTTTACATTATAATACATCACCTTGCTGTGATAAAGTCTTTTTTGATGTCAAGAAACGCTTTCATGTCTTCCAGGATATGATACAGCATGGACCGGTTTTCGAATTCCTGTCGTGTGACCGGAAGCTGTTGCTGTTCATAATGGTGGTGCAGTCTCTCTAACTCCGACAGCAGGGTTTCCACATTATTTTGTTCTGCAAACTCATCGGCAGTCTGCCGTATAAAATCTGCCAGTGCTTTTCCCTGCTCCGGCGTAGTGGTCAGGCGGATGATGTCCGCATATATTCTTTTCAGTATCACGCACTGTCTCGCTCTCATCTGCATATATTCATAATAGTAATCATCCTCTGTGATCAGATGGTTATTCATATATCGTAATGCCTCTTTTTTCAGATTCACAAGCATTGCATCCAGTTCATCAAAGCAGCTTCCGGTATAATCCGTCTTATCCTCCAGTTCTATGTAGATCGCCATTCTGTGTAAGATGTATACGATTTTGTCATCCACGGTTTTCTGATACTCTAACAGTTGTCTTCTGCCATCCGGCATATAGAGATTCCACAGTGTGCCTATCCCCGCTCCGATCATAAGAATCAGAAATTCGTTCAAAATCATGGACGGACTGCAGCTCTTTGCTGAAACATAATGCGTACAAAGCACTGCAATAGGAGCAATCGCTTCCTTCATGTCTAATGCCATGCAGCTAAACAGATATGGAATCAGTACAATACCGAACGCCCACACGTGATATCCGGCAAGCGGAAAGATCACTGCTGACAAGATCGTCATGATCACAAATATGATCATGCGCTTCGCTGTTATCCGCACAGTTTCCTTCTTCGTATCCTGGATCGTCAGGAGAGTGATAATTCCTGCGGCATACGCAAACTGAAGCTGCAGGGTTGCTGCAAGCAGTACGGCCGCTACGGAGCCGGTAACATATTTGATAAGTTTTATGGTTTCCTCAGTTTTCATTTTCATAGGCATGGCTTTTGCAAACTAAATTAACTGTTCATAATTGGCGAAATAACAGGCTTCCCTTCTCTATCCAATAACGGTGTCAAACCTCCGAATGATTCCCTTATAAAACTCTACCGCATCTTCCAGATCTTGATCATTTGGATGCCCCTTTGCAATCCCTCCAACCAGCTTGAACGGACCTTGTGCCATGGCTTTTCTGCCATTATAAACTATCTTCCTGACTTTATCTTATCATGCTAAAAATACCAGTGCAATGAAATTTCTCTGTATTTTCACCATTATTTTTCGTAGAATATAATTAAAATGATGGTTTTTTAGGCAATATAAACAATCATTTTAATGGTTTCTAATTTGCAAATCAAAAAGCTTCGGAAGGATTTACATCTGACATAGAAAGACTTTGCCGAACTGATCAACTGTTCCAAACCCACCGTAGAGCGTTGGGAGCGAAGTGAAGAGGTGATCCGTGGACCGATTGTTCCTTTACTCAGGATATATGTACCCTGATCGATGTGAATGAGCCGGAACGAAAAGTAAAAGTGAAAAATTATACAGATAAAATTATGTTCCGCGCTTTCGGTGTGGTTGAAACTCCGGATTATGATCAATACCTGGAGTTTCTTGAGTCAAGATGTTTCCCGTCCAGCAGGGATAAAATGAAACTGATACTGAAAGATCTTGACTTGCCATTTTATGATCCGATGATGATCATTGAGAAAACAGAAGGTCGAATGGCAGAAGATGATTTCTGGATTCGTATAGAAAGGTAGATACATGATAGAATCACCAAAAAAGACGTGACTGAATTACTTGCAAATGCAACATCCTACCCGGAAGAGATCCGCAGCCGGGTGGAAAAGATTTTATCTGCCCAAATGCGTAAATACGCGTATCTTTTTCCCTGACACAATCGAAAAGGCCTCAGAAACATTACATTTCTGAGGTCCTTCAGCACTTTGGATAGTCTACCAAATAAAATCAATCCGCTATTCCTCTACGTGCATTCGATAACCATTGAGAAAATGCCTGGGACTGTTTTTCGGCTGCTTTTATCATATTATTTGCCGTTGTGCCATCCTCTGCTGGTGTAACTAACAAAAACTCTTCTTCGTCGATTGTCACTCCACATAAAATAGTTTGCAGATCTTTGGAAATAATGAACATATTTCCAAGGTTGTTTTTCTCAGTACTTGTTATACAGGAATAGTATGGTTCTGCATTTATAAATAGACCCACAATTTCCATATCATCTTTTCCGAAAATTTTTTCTCCATTTAGCCACACGTTCCCCTGAATATAATCTTCAAGCATTCTATCTCTTCAATATTCTTTCTAATTGCCTCTTTATCAGATTCAGAAGGCACAAACTTCTCATTGTCATTTTTTACCTCTATTTCTGTAAAAAACAATCCTCCACCTATAATCTCGATATTACTATTTTCCATAAGCATTACTAACTATCCCTTTAACTGTTAGTGTTCCATATGATGAAAATCATATATTTTTCCTTTTCATAAACCGTAACGTAATATTACCTATGTATTGTTACAAAAATACTCCGAAAAATCAATAGTCTTTTGTGACACAACATTAGCACTAAACTGTCCTCGCATGGCACGGCTTTGCGATTTTCACTGTCACTTTACTATGCTACAATCCCATCTTTGGCTCTATAAAGTGTCAAAGATGGGAGAAGGAAATCTTGTTTTGATGAGTATTGATGCCTTTGAAAAAAGGGAATAGACACTGCAGCTACATGCAAATATCTTACAAGCCGCGCAGGAACGCATAGACGGTGCTCCTACCCTCAGTGTATCCGAAGCCAGAAAGCAACTCAGGGAGCGCATGAAAAATGTATAATGTTAAGTGGCGTACATATATCAATGTAAATTACGAGACAATTGTGATTTTGTGTAAATTTTGTGTAATTGGGTGGATGGATTGAATAGTACAGAGAAAAGATAAAAAGAAGAAAAGAGAGGGGCCTCGGCACCCTCTCCCGATATAGAAGATTATGCTACCTGTGGATAGTCAATAACTGCAATTTCCTGCATCAATTTCTTTGCCATATTTACAATCGTTTCAAGTCGCTCAGCAACTTCATCCGTATAATATTTTTCTCCACACTGCTCACATTCAAGGCATGGAACATTCTTAATTACAATAATGCAATTTTTATAATTTACGACGTGTGTTGTTGTACTATTTACGGTTGTACTATTTTTGCAATACATACACATATCCATCACCTCTTTCTTCGAGTCTTTAAATCATCTTCAAATTTCTTTGTATCTGGATAGTACGCTGTTATGATATATATATTTATATTATCACAACCTGCAACAATATGCAAAATCCGTCCATTTACATCCGTTCAGAGTTTTCTCCATGTAGGTACGGTTACCCATAAGGTCATACTCGAACGTATAGACACGTAGGTGCTGTAATTGTCCTCAAAAAAACGCACCCTTTCGCAACATTCTGTTACTAAGAGTGCGTTACATCAGTATAATATTTTGTCAAGTGTCTATTAATTAACAGCATGGATTCTTAATTGATTCGTAACAGCCATGATGATTAATTAATAGACGTTCAGGAGTTGTAGGTTGTTGGAACTCCGAAAGTATAACCATAATTAAAATTATTCCATATTATATTTTTCTAAATCCTGTACAAATGTATTGTTTTCTATAAGAGCATTAACAACTTCACTCTTTTGGGATATTACTAATATTAATGAACCATCCCAAACCACAATTTCCGAAACTGCTAATGGATGTTGCAATGCTATTGGATTTTCCCAAAATCCTTTATATCCATCAGCATACGGATAATCATATTTTAATACTTCTTCAAGCTTTATTTCTTTAGAGAAAGCAGAAAATACACCCCATATCCATTGGAACTCCTCTTTAGCTAGTAAATCTAACAAGCCTCTTCCTTCAATCCAACAGTACTCATTATTCAAAATTTTTGCTATCTCTTCATCACTTGGAGAACATTCAATATTTGTAATAAGCCAATTATAGTTGTCCACATCCCCAATAATATTGCAAATATCTTTTATAGAAATCTCATCATTTTTTATTATACAACCTTTCATCTCTTCTCTCTATTCTTTTTAGTGCAAGTTTAACAAAAAACCTTGATTTTACGGCATTTGCTAAACCGTTAATAGGTTACATATATTTACAAAACAGAGTTTTCTGGATATGAAGCGACTTCTAAGAGTCCATTTCTGATGATTTTAGGTACAAAAAATAAAACGTCGTTTGTTTTTCCTTATGAAGGCTTTCTTGTTCTCCCAAAATCTCCTACAGTAACTAACCTCTCATGTCTACCAGGATCACCTGCCTCTGCCGGGTCCTAAATTCCTTCGTTCTGCTTATCCATAGTTGGGTGCTGCTTATGCTCCTTTAGCAGGGTCTTTGCCCTATAAAAAATGTCAACGCAGCTACTAGCTCTGATTTGTCTTATATATTTTTACATTCCTGCTTCACAGCACCATTGACGGCGGACGCTTTCCTGTTTACAGTACTTCTTTTTTATGCGGCTATAAGTCCTCTTTCATGATGAATATCTGATATCATTTTAAACCGGTCATAGTCCACACCTTTTGTTAATATCGCATAGAATACACGAATTAACTTACAACTGACAGCAATCATTGCCTGTCTTCGTTTTAATGGATTCTTTACACGAGTCACATAATAATCATAGATTGTTCGAAACTCTTTGTTTCTTGCCAATAACGGTACCATTACCTGATACAAGATCTTTCTAAGTTTTCTTCTTCCTCGCTTGCTGATTCTGGATCTTCCCTTATGTTTTCCAGAACTGTTTTCTACTAATTCCAAACCTGCATACTTTTGGATCTGTTTCGGTGACTTAAAGCGTCTGATATCACCTACTTCAGCAATAAATCCTGCTATTGTAACACTTCCTACTCCTTTAATGGCGAGTAACTTCTCCACATGCTGTACTTTCCGAATGGTTTCTTCCAGCACCCTATTCACGGCTTCTAATTGTGAAGTCCATAATCGATGTTCCTCAAGCAACATATATAACTCACTTTTTGTACCAATTCCTTCATCCAGACCAACACTATTGTGTGCAGCTTCTACCAGGGTCTTTGCCCTATCTTCTGTAACACCTCTGCCACGCATCTTTTTATCGTGCCAAATCTTTCGGATTCCTTCTACTCCAAGTGCGATTACATCCTTCGGTAATGGTGCTTGTTCAAGCACCGCCAAACCGCTTGTTGCATCGAATCTTGTATATAATCCCAGATACTCTGGGAAGTGTATTGCAAGCCATCTCTGGATTCTGTTTGCAGATATGTTATGCTGCTTCATAATCCTGTCACGGCTGTATACCAAATCTCTTATCTCGGCATAAATGCCTTCTGGCATATATGGAATCGAATATCTTCCATCCACAACCAGCTTTGCTATTGTTTTCGGATCTTTTGAATCCGTTTTCTTTGGACTATTATCATCAAGCTCTTTGATCTTCTTAACAGAGAATGGATTAACCATTACTAATGTTTTCTGATGATCCTGTACATACTTTGCAAACGCAAACCAGTAATGACCAGTCGGCTCACAGCCAATCAGAACTGCAGTCTTTTTATTCTCATTTTTTAGTGATAACTAAATAAATTCTATGTTTTCGCCTAAAACCTCCAAAAGAATTATTTCATTCCACGAATCGTAAAAGGTTATGCTTTTGACCTCTGCTATTTCATCAATTGTGCCATCACCATTTACAATATCTTCTTTCAATTCCTCTAACAGTGTAGAATTTGTTTGAATTAATATATCTCCTATCTCTCTACCTATAGAATTTTTTTCTTTGAAGGCATAATAGTCCGAAAAAATAATTTGCTTAATTTTTTGATCCCAGGTTTTGATATATATAATCAAGCAAGACTCTTTTATGCAAATATCATATATTGTATTATCCATGTTACTTATGCTATTTATCCAATCCATTATTTGTTACCTCTCTTATTCTGGGAAGGTCTCTCCCGGTATGAATCCAGATCCTGCTCCAGGTGTATATCCTTCAGGATACCATTTCTTTACATTATTTTTGTTAT
>ERZ791571.199-NODE-199-length-55743-cov-15.026882_pt1 | contig 55743 bp, 29 predicted proteins | sample MGYA00509972_ERZ791571 | MGnify/ENA primary metagenome ERZ791571 (study PRJEB30046, sample SAMN00791936) | human gut metagenome | study: EMG produced TPA metagenomics assembly of the A metagenome-wide association study of gut microbiota in type 2... | reverse complement strand
TACGATATTCCCGTGGTGACATTCCCATGATCTTGCTGAATAAGCGGGAGAAATAATAAGTATCTTCTATACCTATCTTATAGCATATCTGATTAATTTTCATATCCGTGGTGTCGAGTAAAAAACAGGCATGCTGTATTTTTAATAAATTGAAGTAGGTTACCGGGCCATGTCCTGTTTTCTTCTTGAACAGCATGGAGAAGTGAGAAGGAGAATACCCGATCTGGTCGGCTATATCTTGCAGGCTGAGGTGTTTTTCCATATTTTCTTTCATATAATGAATTGCCAGTTCGCTTATATTTTCATCTTCTGTTGAGTCATTATGTGTGGCAGCGTTGCGGAATTGCTGTATATAGCGTAGTGTTCCTAAATAAAAATGGAACATGGAGAACGCATAACGCAGGTTTTCATTGCTGTAACCATTCTTCAGAGTATTGAATATCTCCTCGAACAAGTTGATTCGTGTACTGATACGTGAATGTGATTCGGGCTGGATATCCATTGGACGGCTTGCTTCCTGAGCGTAAAAAGGAGCAAGGATACCTTTGAAGTGTATCCAGTAAATAGTCCATGGAGAAGATTTATTAGAAGCATAGGCATGAGGAACTCCCGCAGGAAGGATAAAATATTGATTGGCGGAAACGGTATATTCCTGTTCACCTATCCGATACCAACCGGCCCCGTCGATACAATAAATGAATACATATTGATTGATCGGTTCTTTTCGTTCCCGGAAGTGATGTTTGGCCTTCGGATAATATCCTATATCCGTGATATGGAGCATGGAGGTCAGAGGATCTTCCTCCAGTTTGTCAACAATCATTCGGGGAAGCACTAAAGCCCTTTCTCCGGTAAATCCATTTTTTAACTTTACCATAATATCATAGTATGTGATTCAACTGTTTTATGCAAATATATAGTAATGTATACTATTCATCAAATATAGGGCAAAAAAATAAGATTGTCTATCTTTATAAAATGAAATTCTATTTTTTGTCTACTCAACCGGTTCTATCTTTGCAATATTAATTAATCAATCTTCTAATGGTATGAAAAGTTATAATATGAAATCTTTCTTATTAATAGTATTATTGGGAATCTCCAGTATTTCTGCCGCCCAAAATCTGTTGGATTTGAGTGGAAATTGGGAATTGGCTTTAGATAGTACAGATGTAGGGGAGAAAGAGGGATGGTATCTGAAATCTTTCTCCGATAATATAAGTTTGCCTGGAACCACAGATTTGGCCCGGAAAGGGACTTCCAACAGACTCGTTCCCAAACTGGAAAAAACGCAGTTACTTCGTCTGACCCGTAAGAACGCTTATGTAGGGGTCGCATGGTACAAGCGTGAGATTAATATTCCCAAAAGTATGGCAGGACAGCCGTTGGAGTTCTCTTTTGAAAGAGTCCTGTGGCAGAGCCGTTTATGGATTGACGGAGGAGAAGTGGCGGGTGCACAGGAAAGCTTGATCGCTCCTCATCGGTTTGTCATGCCGAAAGGTCTGTCGGCAGGTAAACATATAATAGCTTTACGTATTGACAATAGAAAGCGATATGATATTTCTGCAAACGACCTGGCACATGCTTATACCAATGACACTCAGATTATGTGGAATGGAGTGTTGGGTAAGATGAAACTGACTGCCCGGCAGAAAGTCAGTATTCAGCATGTGAATGTTTATCCTGATGTCAGAAATGGGAAGATACGGGTGGCGGTTACTTTGGAGAATAGCGGGCATAAACCGGAGAAAGTGAAACTAGCCTTGCAGGTCGGACAGCCTGAAGGTGGACAGAAGTTTGTAGAAAAAGAATTTCAGATTACTTTGCAAGAAGGCAGGCAGAAGCTCGAATATGATTATTCGCTGGGTACAGATATGAAGAAATGGGATGAATTTACTCCTGAATTATATAATTTGTCTGTAGTTTGCCGGTTTGACAGGAAGAAAACTGAACGGAAAGATGTTTCTTTCGGGATGCGCGAGATAGATAATGGTCAAGGCATCCTGACGGTCAACGGTAATAGAATTTTCCTGCGCGGAACATTAGAGTGTTGTATTTTTCCTCTGACAGGTACTCCGCCGATGACGGAAGAAGGTTGGATGAAAGTCTTTGCCACAGCCAAGGAGTGGGGGCTGAACCATTTGAGGTTTCATTCCTGGTGCCCGCCGGAAGCGGCATTTTGCGTTGCGGATAAGTTAGGTTTCTATTTACAGGTGGAACTGCCGAACTGGTCTTATACTATCGGCAAGGATGAGGCAATGACCCAATTTCTTTATAACGAATTTGACCGGATTGTCGAAGCGTATGGAAATCACCCGTCATTCTGCATGATGAGTGTTGGTAATGAACTCCAGTATGATTTTAAACTGTTGAATGACATGGTCAGATATATGAAAGGGAAAGATAGCAGGCGTTTATATACAACTTCGACTTTTACTTTCGAAAAAGGACATGGAGCGAAACCGGAGCCGGAAGATGACTTTTTTGTCACGCAATGGACAGATAAAGGTTGGGTGAGGGGACAAGGTATTTTCGATCAGGAACCACCTTGTTTCTATAAAGATTACAGTGCCGCCATGCAGGACATGAATGTCCCTCTTATCTCTCATGAGATTGGGCAGTATGCCGTATTTCCGAATCTAAAAGAAATAGAGAAATACACAGGAGTACTGGAACCTCTGAATTTTAAGGCTGTTAAACAGGATTTACAGAAGAAAGGATTATATTCGAAAGCGGAGGATTTTCTGGAAGCATCGGGAAAATTGGCGGTCTTGTTATATAAGGAGGAGATAGAAAGAGCGATGAAAACAAAGCAGTTCAGCGGTTTTCAGTTGTTGGATTTGCATGATTTCCCTGGACAGGGAACTGCACTGGTCGGACTTTTGGATGCTTTCTGGGATTCGAAAGGATTGATTGAGGCTTCTGCTTTCAGGCAGTTTTGTGCGCCTGTTGTTCCGTTGGCTCGTTTTGCTAAAGCGGTTTATTCCGGTGATGAGATGTTCTCTGCATCAATTGAAGTTGTCAACTATTCGAATGCGGCTATTGATAATAAACAGATAATGTGGCAGCTGGCTGATGAGGCGGGAACGCAAATCTCGAACGGCAGACTGAATGTGGAAAGTATATCCAAAGGAACAGTGACACAATGTGGAGATATCCGTGCAGAACTTAAAAGTGTACGGAAGGCTTCAAAGTTGTATCTCACGGTATCTGTAGAAGGAACTGAATGGAAAAATACGTGGCCTGTTTGGGTATATCCTCGTATCGAATCATTGAATGTCGGAGATGTCCTGCTGACTCAAGATGTAGAAGAAGCTTTGGCTGCGTTGAAGCAAGGAAGAAAAGTTTTGTTTTCTCCGAAAATGAGTTATCTGAAAGGATTGGAAGGGAAGTTTCTTCCGGTCTTCTGGAGTCCTGTCCATTTCCCCAGACAGGCAGGAACAATGGGACTTCTGTGCAATACTCAACATGCGGCTTTGCGGCACTTCCCTACAGAAATGCATAGCAACTGGCAATGGTGGAATCTGGTGAAGAGGTCGAAAGTACTGGTTGTCGATTCGTTACCGCCGGTTGAACCGATTGTGGAATCTATTGACAATTTTACAAATAACAGAAAGTTGGTATCTGTCTTTGAAACAAAATGTGGAAAGGGAAAACTGATAATGAGTGCTATGGATATTCTTTCCGAGGGAAGCGACAAGCCTGAAATACAACAGATGCTTTACAGCCTGGTTACGTATATGAATTCTGAAAGTTTTGCTCCCCGGACGATGCTTGGCGAAGAGGATATCAGAAGCCTGATACTAAAGAATGAAGGTAAAGTGATAGAAACAAAAGCGACATCTATTTATAGGGGCTTGGACTAGAAAAAAAGGAGTACCGGGTGTTCGGTCGAAAGTCTAAAAAACAAGTTTGCAAAATCAATTAATCAATCAATCTTCTAATGGTATGAGAAGTTATAATAAAAAGTTTGTCTATTTTATCTGTTTAGTATCCGCAATGGGCGGACTTCTATTCGGCTATGACTGGGTAGTGATAGGGGGAGCGAAACCTTTCTACGAACTCTATTTCGATATAGCCGATGTGCCTGCCATGCAGGGACTTGCCATGAGCGTGGCTTTACTCGGCTGTCTGATTGGCGCTATGGTGGCAGGGATGATGGCAGACCGTTATGGGCGTAAACCTCTCCTGATAATTTCTGCTTTCATATTCTTGTCTTCTGCCTATGCTACCGGGGCATTTTCAGTATTTAGCTGGTTCCTGGCCGCCCGCTTTCTGGGAGGTATCGGCATCGGAATCGCTTCGGGACTTTCTCCTATGTATATTGCCGAAGTAGCTCCTGCCTCAATCAGGGGAAAACTCGTCTCGCTAAACCAATTGACAATTGTGCTCGGTATTCTTGGCGCTCAAATCACAAACTGGCTGATTGCGGAGCCTATTCCTGCAGACTTCTCTCTCGCGGATATCTGCGCTTCGTGGAATGGCCAAATGGGATGGCGATGGATGTTTTGGGCGGCTGCCTTCCCTGCTGCGATATTCTTGTTGCTGGCATGTTTCATTCCCGAAAGTCCCCGTTGGCTGGCGATGAAAGGGAAAGAAGGGAAGGCATGGAATGTACTCAGCAAAATAGGCGGTGACGACTATGCCGGTCAGGAACTTCGCCTGGTGGAAGAAACCGGTTCTTCGAAGTCGGAAGGAGGATTGCGGTTGTTGTTTAGCCGTCCGTTCCGTAAAGTGCTTGTTTTAGGTATTATCGTAGCTGTGTTCCAGCAATGGTGCGGTACGAATGTTATCTTCAATTATGCGCAGGAGATATTTCAGTCCGCAGGATATTCATTGGGAGATGTTCTCTTTAATATTGTGGTGACAGGTGTGGCAAATGTAATTTTTACTTTTGTGGCAATCTATACAGTCGAACGTTTAGGACGCCGTATTCTTATGCTGTTGGGAGCCGGGGGACTGGCAGGCATTTATCTTATTCTGGGTACTTGTTATTTCTTCGAAGTCAGTGGATTCTTTATGGTGGTGCTGGTCGTTTTGGCTATTGCTTGCTATGCGATGTCGTTGGGGCCAATCACCTGGGTACTGCTCGCCGAGATCTTCCCGAACCGAGTACGTGCCGTTGCGATGGCTACCTGTACATTTGCTTTATGGGTCGGTAGTTTCACACTGACATACACTTTCCCGCTACTGAATAATTTCTTGGGAAGCAGCGGTACATTCTGGATTTATGCAGCCATTTGTGCTGTCGGCTACCTGTTCTTCTTCCGTGCATTGCCCGAAACGAAAGGCAAATCGCTGGAAGCATTAGAAAAGGACTTAATTAAATAAACGATAACGGATTGTCAAATTAGCAAGTAAATAGGCATAACATCATTAATCAGGCTGGGAGGATATAAAACCTCCCTGTCTCCGATCTTCTTTGTCTTTTGTTTTTTTGTCAACGAATAAAAAATAAATTTATAATCAATAATACGATGGTAAAAGCATGGAAAGAAAAGGTGGTTATCCCTACCTATGAAGTAGGTAAACCGGAGAAGAATCCGATTTTCCTGGAGAAACGGGTGTATCAAGGCAGTAGTGGGGTAGTTTATCCTTATCCTGTGATTGAATCAATGTCCGATGAAAAGGTGGATAAGGAATACAATGCTATTTTTATCGAAAACGAATATATCAAAGTGATGATTCTGCCTGAACTGGGTGGACGTGTGCAGATGGCCTATGATAAAATCAGAGAGCGTCATTTTATTTATTATAATCATGTGATAAAGCCGGCTCTGGTGGGACTTGCAGGACCGTGGATTTCTGGTGGTATCGAATTTAACTGGCCTCAACATCATCGCCCCAGTACTTATATGCCCGTGGATACGACTATTGAGGAAAATGCCGACGGAAGCGTCACGGTATGGGTAAATGAAATGGAACGTATGTTTCATCAGAAGGGAATGGCAGGTTTTACACTTCGTCCCGGACATGCTTTTCTTGAAATCAAAGGAGTACTTTACAACCGTACCGAAGTACCGCAGACCTTTCTGTGGTGGGCGAATCCTGCCGTAGCGGTGAATGATTACTATCAGAGCGTATTCCCGCCGGATATCAATGCCGTGTTCGACCATGGAAAACGTGCCGTATCCAGTTTTCCTATCGCAACGGGTACTTATTATAAGATGGACTATTCCGCCGGAGTGGACATCTCGAACTATAAGAATATCAAGGTTCCTACTTCCTATATGGCTGTAAATTCCCGCTTTGACTTCGAGGGTGGATATGAGAATGATACCCGTGCCGGTATGCTGCATGTAGCCAATCACCATATTTCTCCGGGTAAGAAACAATGGACTTGGGGGAACGGTGATTTCGGTCGTGCATGGGACCGTAATCTGACCGATGAGGATGGACCGTATATTGAATTAATGGCAGGTGTATATACTGAAAATCAACCGGACTTTACTTGGCTGCAACCTTATGAAGAAAAGAGTTTCGTTCAATATTTCCTGCCTTACCGGGAATTGGGAGTGGTGAAGAATGCCAGCAGGGATTTGCTGATGAACATTGAACCGGAAGGAGAAGACTGTGTACGTTGTAAGATATTTGCTACTTCTCGTCAGACGGTAAACGTTATTTTGAAAGGAGAAGACGGTAAAGTGTATTATAGCAAGGAAGTGACTATCACCCCGGAAGAATTGCTGAATGAAGTGGTAAATGTGAATGGTGAGAAACTTAATAAACTGATTCTTGAAATCACGGCAAACGGAAGGGAATTGCTTTATTGGCATGCGGAACCGGAAGAAGTGAAACCTATTCCTGATGCTGCCGAAGCTGCGCTATTTCCACAAGAAATAAAGACAACTGAACAGCTTTATTTAACAGGTATGCATTTGGAGCAATACAGGCATGCTACTTATAATCCCGTAGAATACTACGAAGAAGCATTGCGGCGTGATCCGATTGATGTACGTAATAATAACGCGCTTGGTCTGTGGTATATACGTAAAGGGCGTTTCCATAAAGCAGAACAATATCTGCTTACTGCCGTGAAGACCCTACAAAAACGTAATCCGAATCCTTATGACGGAGAACCGATTTATAATCTTGGCCTTGCCTTGAAATATCAGGGACGTTACAATGAGGCTTACGACCGTTTCTATAAAGCTTGCTGGAATGCTGCTTGGCAGGATGCCGGATATTTTGCTTGTGCACAGATTTCTACTATGCAAAACCGCTTGGCAGATGCATTGGATGAAATTAATCACTCGCTAATCCGCAACTGGCACAATCATAAAGCCCGTGCTTTAAAAGTTGCTATCCTCCGCCGAATGGGACAATCAGAAGAAGCTCTGCAACTGATTGAGGATTCATTGGCCATTGATAAATTCAACTTTGGCTGTCGTTATGAAAAATATTTGATAACCAATGTTTCTGACGAGTTGGCTACTTTGAAGGAAATGATGCGTGGCGAACCTCATAACTATGATGAAATAGCGCTTGATTATTGTGCGGCAGGTTGTTGGCAAGAGGCTGCTTCTTTATGGAATATAGCTATAACTGAAGGTGCCGTTACTCCTATGACTTATTATTATTTAGGCTGGTGTCTGGTTCAAGGGGAATTACCGGGAACAGGACAGGTGTTTGCCCAAGCGGCTGAGATGTGTCCTGATTATTGTTTCCCTAACCGTCTGGAAGCAATCCTTGCATTACAATGTGCCATGGAGCAAAATCCGCATGATGCTAAAGCCCCTTATTATCTGGGTAATCTATACTATGACAAACGTCAGTACGACTTGGCTATGGAAGCATGGGAAACTTCTGCCCGGCTAGATGATAACTTCCCGACTGTATGGCGTAATCTGGCTCTGGCTTATTTCAATAAAAAGAATGAAGAAACAAAGGCTATCGAATACATGGAACGTGCTTTTCGGCTTGATACAACAGATGCACGTATTCTAATGGAATTGGACCAGCTTTATAAACGTGTTCGTCGTCCGCATAAGGAACGTCTGGCTTTCTTACGGCAATATCCTGATTTGATTGAGCAACGTGACGATCTTGTATTGGAAGAAATAACTCTGTTGAACCAGACTGGTGAATATGAAAAAGCCAAAGCATTGCTTGATGCACATAGCTTCCACCCTTGGGAAGGTGGTGAGGGAAAAGTACCTGCCCAATATCAACTAGCCCGTGTGGAACTGGCTAAGCAAGCATTGACTGCTGGCAATAATCAAGAAGCAATTGCATTACTGGAAGAATGCTTGGAATATCCGCATCATTTAGGTGAAGGCAAATTGTACGGTGCACAAGAGAATGATTTCTATTATTTCTTGGGTTGCGCTTATGAAAATCTGAACCGTAAAGATGAAGCTGTCAGATATTGGGAACAGGCCACTGTTGGGCCGACAGAACCTGCCGCCGCCATGTATTATAATGATGCGAAACCCGATAAAATATTTTATCAGGGGTTGGCATTACTAAAACTAGGACGCATAGATGAGGCGAATGGACGTTTTCATAAGTTGATTTCTTACGGAGAGAAGCATTTGTTTGACAAGATTAAAATGGATTATTTCGCTGTGTCATTGCCTGATCTTTTGATTTGGGAGGATAACTTGACTGTAAGGAATATAATTCATTGCAAATATATGATGGCATTGGGATATTGGGGATTGAATCAGAAAGAGAAATCTGCCAGGTTATTGAAAGAGGTAGAAAAATTGGATATTAATCATCAGGGGATTCAGGCCTTTCGTAGTTTGATCAAATGAGATAGTGGATGCTTTTTTATTCCTGAATGAAGAGCTAGGCTGATTTGTTAATCAGCTTAGCTCTTTCACATTTAAATTGTTTCACACTTGAAAGAGAATATAAGTATCAGGCTATATATAATTTTAGGTCTTGTGAATATTAGCTCTGTTTGGGATTGGGTATAAATTTCACGCAAACAGGTTTATCTACTTTTATGTCTCCGTGTATGTCTGTTAACAGGCCTGTGTCTGCATCTCTTTCGTATATCTGAATGACATTGCTGTCTCTGCAAGCAACCAGCATGTATTTGCCATTAGGCGTAATAATGAAATTACGCGGATGAATCCCTGTAAGTTGATAACCTACTTTTGTCAGTATTCCGTTATCCGGTTGGATACTGAAAATGGCGATGCCGTCTGCTTTCAGGCGATTACTGGCATACAGGAATTTGCCGTCCGGACTGATATGAATATCACCACTGCCTTTTGCACAGACTGTATCGGCAACTATGGTTTGGATTTCTTTTAAATCTCCGTCTTTATACTCGAAGGCTATTACTGTACCCGACAGTTCATTAATCAGATAGGCATAATTACCGTTGGGTGAGAATGTCAGATGCCGGGGACCTGAACCGGCTTTCACTTTAAAGGCGGAAGGAGAACCTTCTTTAAGAAAACTTTCCTTATTCTCTGCATTCGCGTCCGGGTTAATGATAAACTTATGTATTTGGTCTGTTCCCAAATTATCGGCAAACATATATTTACCGTCCGGAGTGATACGGACACAATGTAAATGGGATTTCTCCTGTCGTTCCTTATCGGTTCCCGAACCTTCGAACTTTATAATATCGGAAGCAGGCAGGAGTGAACCGTCTTTTGCGATAGGAAAAACAGAGATACTGCCGCCGCTGTAATTGGCGGTTATCACATTATTTCCATTTGTAATGATATAGCAAGGATCTTCACCACCGGTTTTCTGTGAATTCAATAATTTAAGAGTTCCTTTTTCCTGATTGAAGGCAAATGCATTGGCGGCCGCCTGTTCATTATTGAATTCACTGACTGTATAAATAAATTTCCCGTCAGCAGAAACTGCGAGATAAGAGGGATTTTCTACTTCCGTTTCACTAAGTGCGGTTGCTGTTCCGGTTTCTTCGTTGAAACGGAAACTGTAAATTCCCTTACTGTCTCCTGACGTGTAAGTTCCTACTAGCATGGTTAGTTCATTTTCCTTTGTTCCGGTTGGTGTTTCCATATCAGTCTTTTTTTTAAAGGTACAACTACTAATGGTAGTTGCAATTACACAGATAACAGCGAATGTATACAAATGAGTTGTAATCAATAATTGTTTCATGATATTGATATTTTATGTTGTACGGAATATTGCATAAATTGTATCAGTATGACAAAGGTAAGTGATTGACTTGGAATAAAGTCAATAATTTGCTGGAATTCTTCTTTAGGATTGTTTTTATTTTAAGGGAATATTTGGGATAGAGGAGTGGAATTATGTATTTTTTCGATATTCGAAAAAGCGCTAACTAATCTTTTCAAAAAAAGACTATTTTTTTTGATTATTAGGAATTTTATGGTATATTTGCAATACCACAATGAAATAATACACATAAGCAAAAATAAATAGTGCCGTGAGGCACATCCTCTTACTTTAATAAATAAAAGAGCAAGTTAACCATTAATTATTGTAAACAGTTCCTTGTCCGATTTCACGCATAGGGATTTTGTTTACTTCCTTATTATTAATGTGACCTTGATATAAATCTAATTACTAACTAACAATTTATTCTATGAAACAATGTAAAACACTGCCATTCATGTTTCTTCGAAGCATGTTTGTGTTATTTCTTTCTTGTTTGTCCGTGAATACTTTGGGGCAATCACTGACAGTTAGCGGTACCGTTACGGACGAAAAAGGCGAACCGATTATTGGTGCCAGTGTATTGGTAATAGGAACTACCAATGGTAGTATTACCAACTTTGACGGTATTTTTACTCTCAACAATGTAGCATCCAATGCTCAAATTACAATTTCTTATATTGGAATGAAAAGTCAGACATTGAGCGTTAATGGTAAGACTTCTTTTAAAATAGTTTTGAAAGAGGACTCTGAAGTGCTGGATGAAGTAGTAGTAGTGGGATATGGAACCCAAAAGAAGGTAAATTTGACGGGAGCCGTTACTATGGCTGATGGCGATGTGTTGGAGGATCGGCCGATAGCTAACGTAACCCAAGGATTACAAGGAGCTATTCCCAACTTGAATATAACATTTGATGGAGGTAGTCCTAACGCAACTGCGCAAATCAATGTCCGTGGAACAACATCATTGAACGGTGGCTCGGCTCTTATATTGGTGGATGGAGTGGAAACTAATGATATTTCTTTGCTCAATCCACAGGATATTGCAAGCATTTCGGTGTTAAAAGATGCTTCTTCAGCTGCTGTTTATGGAGCTAGAGCTGCATTTGGAGTGGTCCTGATCACTACAAAGAAGGGTACTAAAGGTGAGAAAGTGCGTGTGAATTACAACAACAATTTCTCCTGGTCGTCTCCTTCCAGATTGCCCGAAGGCATAAATTCCAGTAAATGGATTCATGCAATTAATCAGGCTAGTGTTAATTCCGGTGGTAACGGAGACTTTTCCACTGAATTAGTAGAAGCCATTGACAGGTATAATAGTGACCCGGTCAATAATCCTTCTGTATTTATAGACCAAACAGGCAAGTATACAGGTATAGGTCAGTGGGCGTATGCTGCTAATACAAACTGGTTCGAGGAGTTCTATAAGAAATCTGCTTTCATGCAGCAACATAATGCCAGTATCAGCGGAGGAACTGAGAAAAATTCATATTATGCTTCTATCGGATACAAAGGACAAGATGGATTATTTGCATTTGGAGATGATACTTATAAACGTATCAATATGTCTTTCAATTTTACTTCTCAATTGACAAACTGGTTGGAAATCACCTTCCGGACTAAGTATAACCGTAACGAGTCGGACATTCCGAATACATACGATTATATGGGAAGTAGTCCTTATCATGAAGTTTATCGTGCTTTTCCTTTTATTCCGGTTTATCTGCCGGATGGAAATTTTGCAGCTGTGGCCGGTTCTAACTTCAACTATAATATTGCAGGAATCATGGCTCAAGCAGGACGTGATATTACTTCTTCCGATGACTTTTGGTATACGGGAGCATTCAATATTACTCCGATAAAAGGTTTGTCCATTAAAGGGGATTATACAGGAAATAAGTTTTTTAAGCAACAGAAAAAGCATCAAAATATTTTGTATCAATCACAACCGGATGGTACAAGTATTCCGCAAGGAAGTTCAAATGGGGTAAATAATGATAAGTACAATGACACTTATCAAGCTTTAAACCTCTGGGCTGAATATAAGAAAACTATCAAGCAGCACTCTTTCGGTGTCATGGCCGGATATAATCAGGAAAGTAAAAAAATAACAGCTTTGAAGACAAAAGTTTCAGGACTGTACGACAACAATACTCCGGTCAGTGACCTTGCTACTACTTTGCAGTCTATAGGAGAAGATGCAACGGTCTGGGCTGTACAAGGCATGTTCTTCCGCTTGAATTATGACTATTTAGGCCGATATCTGTTGGAAGTGAATGGACGTTATGATGGTTCTTCCAAATATAAAAGCGGTTCACAATGGGGATTTTTCCCTTCTGTGTCTGTTGGTTGGAGACTGTCGGAAGAAAAGTTTTTTGAACCTGCACGCAACCTTTTTGATAATGTAAAGCTTCGCGCTTCTATCGGAACACTAGGCAATCAGGTGACAAACGGAAATTTTGACTATTTAGGTTATCTGGATAATGAAACTTTATCTTATGTAATGGGTGGAAAAGTTATATCCGGATTGAAAGCACCGACATTGGCAAGTACCAATATTACTTGGGAAAAGGTAACAACTACCAACTTCGGTTTGGATATCGCTATGTTGAATAACCGTTTAAATGCTTCATTCGATTACTATATCCGTAATACAAACGATATGGTGATTTCTAAAACTTATCCGGCCGTATTGGGAAGTTCCGGTGGTAAAGAAAATTTGGCGAATATGCGGACGAATGGTTGGGAATTATCTGTTTCTTGGAATGATAAGATTAATAATGTCGGAGGCAGTCCGTTAATGTATTCTATCGGTGTAGGACTTGCAGACAGTTATTCAACTATTACAAAATTCGATAATCCGGAAGGAGCTTTGAATAATTACTATGAAGGTAAGCGAATTGGAGAAATATGGGGGTATGTAACTGATGGATTCATTCAGGACGAAGCAGAAGCTCAGAGAATGGCTACTATTCAGGGAGATATATCAAAGACTTGGAAAGTAGGTGACATACGTTATAAAGATTTGGATGGAGTGGAAGGTATTACATCTGCCAAGACTATCTATAATACAGGTGACCAGAAAGTGATAGGTAACACCACTCCCCGTTATTCTTTCAATATCAATGCCAGTGCTTCCTGGAAGGGATTCGATGTGCGTGTCTTTTTTGAAGGGATAGCTAAAAGAGATTTATGGATTGACAGCCCGGTGTTTTGGGGATTTCCGAGTAATAGCAACGTATGGCAATCTGCTGTTAATGATTACCATGTTGATAATTCTTGGAGTGAGAATAATACCAATGCCTATTACCCGCTTCCAAGTTATAGTGGCAGGAGTAAGCAAACCCAAACAAAATACTTGCAGAATGGTGCATATATTCGTTTGAAGGATTTAACAATCAGTTACACAATACCTAAAGCGTGGATATCTACAGTTGGAATCGAGCAATTGAAAGTATTTGCAAGTGGTCAGAATTTATGGGTAGGGACTAAGCTATTTAAGTATCTGGATCCGGATATTGTCAGTACACGTCAGTCCAACTCCAAAGACAATAAATTGGTGGGTAATCTTACTTCCGATGGTAAGGCTTATCCGTTTAGTCGGACCTTCTCATTTGGTATTAACTTAACTTTTTAAAATCTGTTTATTATGAAAAAAATAATTATACTAGGACTAGGGGTAGCGGCATTCTTTATGCAGGGATGCGATTTTCTGGACAGGACCCCGGAAGATATCATTGAAACCGGAAAATTCTTTGAATCTGCCAATGCCAATGCTTTAGAACAATATTGCAATGACTTTTATCCAAAGTTGATTAACGGTCATGGTGCCCCTAAAGGGTACAATTCGATGTTGGAAGACGACTGGAACTCGGACAATATTCTTCCTTGGGAAAAGAATGATGTAAGCTTCGGACATCAGATAGCTGTAAAAAATGCTTCTGATGAAGGGTCTGATTGGAAGTGGGAGAATATTCGTGCATGCAACGAGTTTCTAATGAATTATGAGAAATCACCGGAAACAGAAATTGTGAAGCAACAATACGCCGGAGAAATCTTGTTCTTCAAGTGCATGGATTATTTTAATAAAGTAAGAAAATACGGTGATCTTCCTTGGTATGACACAGCACTGACACCTTCTGATACGGAAGAATTATATAAAGGGCGTGATTCCCGGATTCTTGTCATGGATAATGTATTGAGAGACATTAACCAGGCTATTGCATGGTTGCCTAAAAAGACAAAGGTATATAGGGTGAGTAAAGATGCGGCTTTAGCTTTAAAAGCACGAATCTGTTTGTTTGAGGGTACTTATCGTCGTTACCATAATATAGAAAATGACACCAAATTCCTACAAGCTGCTTATGATGCTGCTGGTGAATTAATGAAATCGGAATATGGATATAAATTGTATGAAGGAACTTCTCCCGCTACGGCATATCACGAATTATTTATTCAGGATAATTATAATACTAACACAGAGGTTATTCTATCAAAAGAATATGACCCCAAAGTTGATAAAGGTAATAATGTAACCCGGCAACTACGTTTGGGTGAAATGGCTCAAATGATGGGTATGAGCAAAGATTGTGCGGATGATTATTTGACAATAACAGGGCAACCGTATGACCAGACGGGGGTAACGTCGGTTAAAGATGAATTGGAGAATCGTGACCCACGCCTGTTGCAGACAATCGCGACCCCGTATGCAGGACCTTATACTTATTATTTGGAAGGGAAAAGAAGTTCAATATCTTCTTTCCTTGAAGGAGGGACACATTCCAGTACGGGATACGCAATTGCTAAGTTTTATAACGAAAAAGAGTTTTCCGATACTCATGGCGTAGGTACTCTGGATGCTATCATATTCCGTTATGCTGAGGTGTTACTGATTCGCGCTGAAGCCGGAGCAGAATTAGGAAAAGATCCTGAATTGGATTTGACTGTAAATGCTTTAAGAAAACGTGTCGGATTTAATGTAAAGCTAACCAGTTCGCCGGCAACTGACCCTAAACTGGTAGCCAAGCATCCGATTATTAAAGGAACTAATGCGGATTTGATTCGTGAGATCCGTCGTGAGCGCCGCGTAGAATTGTTCGGAGAAGGATTACGTTACGCTGATTTGATGCGTTGGGGATGTGGTGAAAGACTGGTAGCCCCCAAAGCGGGAATGATGCTATATACAGATGTTTACACACCTGAGGAAATCGCTGTATTGAAAACAGAAGTGGGAACTTATGCAGATGGAAGTTTGGATGTATATGGAAAACGTGTGACTACCCCGGCTATATTTGAATCTCCCAAACATTACTTATTTTCTTTGCCATTAAACGAAATGGCTCTGAATCCTAAGTTGAAGCCAAATAATCCGGGCTGGGGAGATTGATGGAAATGAACATATAAAATAATTTAGAGGAAAAGACTGATAGAAAAGTCGGTAGTATCGAAAAGTTTCTTCTTTCGGAAAGAAGGGGAATTGAAGATACTACCGACTTTTTAAACACGCCTTTTCCTATTTTTGCAGTTGGGGAAGTTTTATCTCTGCTACTCCTACTCGGTCACTACCTAGTACAATGCGTAAATCGCTGGCAGTAGTTCCTTTGAAACGGAAGTCCAACAGTTTATTGTACTCTTTCACAGTACCGGAATATACAGTGAGGAATTGTCCGCCGCCACTCGATAGTTGTATCTCGAAGTCAGTTTCCAGTCCGTTCTCACGGGAGAAGGCAATGGATACTCCGTCTATTTTAGCTCCATTCTGTAAGGTAAAGGTAATGTAGTCCCCTTTATTGCCTTCCCAGAACGTAGTTAAATTATTATCAATTACATTATCTACTGTGTCTGCATTGGTACTGGCACTGACAGGAGTACTGTCCTTGTTTGTATTTGTGGCAGGAGCTTGCCCCGGCTCTACAACAGTCAGTGTTCCGTTCAGACGAATATCCGTAGAAGAAGCTCCCAGCATCAATGTGAAGTCACCCGGCTCTACTACCCAATGCATATCTGCATTCAGCAGTTCCAGTGCTTTGCGGTCGATAGGGAAAGTGATTTCTTTCGTTTCACCCGGTTTCAGGTGTACCCGTTCGAATCCGGCAAGGTTCTTCTCATAAGTAGTGACGCTGCTCAGTACATCACGTACATACAGTTGTATCACTTCGTCTCCTGATCGTTTTCCAGTATTGGTCACTTTACAGGTGACATAAGCCTTTTGGTTGGGAGTGATAATAGCCGGAGAGATTTTCAAGTCGGAGTATTCGAAAGTGGTATAACTTAACCCGTATCCAAAAGGATATAATGCGCCGTTGGCACGAGACATATTGCCGTCCGGTCCCGGGTTCTTGCCGCCGTCAATTTGAGAAGAAGGTTTGCAAGGGAAGTTGAAAGGTATTTGGCCTACGGTTTTGGGGAAAGTTACAGTCAGTTTACCTCCGGGATTATAATCTCCAAAGAGTATATCTGCTACAGCTATTCCACCTTTAGATCCCGGATACCATGCCTCGAGAATAGCAGGGACAAACTTGTCTGCCCAGTTGATAGATAGTGGACGTCCGTTGATAAGAACCAACACGACAGGCTTTCCCGTAGCCACTACTGCTTTTAGTAAATCGAGTTGACGACCGGGTAAGTCGAGACTGCTGCGGGATTTGTTTTCTCCGCACGTGCGCTGTCCGCCACCTAGCACGACAATAGCTACATCTGCCTGTTTGGCCTGACTGACAGCTTTGTCTATTTCTTTTTGTTCTTCATCTGTCAGAGGATAGTCAATCAATTCTGATTCCGGCCAGTTGGCATCTACCAAGTCGCAGCCTTTAGTATAAAGTACATCTGCTTTATCTTTCATTTTTTCCTGAATGCCTTTTAGAACAGAAGTAACCTCTACTGCCAAAGGTCCGTAATGAGTTAGCGCATACGAATGCTCATCTGCATTCGGACCGCAGACTGCTATTTTTCGGATCTTTGAAGGATCCAGAGGCAACACATTCTTTTCATTTTTCAAGAGTACGATGGATTCACGAGAGGCTTGCAAAGCGACTTCCTCGTTCTCTTTCTTTTCTACTTCCTCATCCGCTCCTTTCAAATCTGTCTGGTAAGGAGTATCGAATAAGCCGACAAGGAACTTCACTCTCAGAATATCACGTACACGGTCATTGATTACTTCTTCGCTTAGTCCTCCTTCTTTTACCAACTCTCTTAAAGGCAATACGTACGAATCCGGTGAACGGAATGTACAACGCACGTTCAATCCGGCTTCCACGCTTTGGCGAACGGCTTCTTTCATATCTTTGGCGGTCCCGTGTTTGGTATAAAGATATTCTACGGCATCACTGTCCGAAACGACATATCCACGGAATCCCATTTCTCCGCGCAGGCGGGTAGTCAGCCAGTAATAGCTGCTTTGAATAGGAAAACCGTCATAGTCATTATAAGAACTCATTACGCCGAGTAATCCCGCTTCGCGGATAACTCTTTTAAAAGGATAGGCATGAAGCATCTCCACTTCACGTGGTGACATCTGCGGGTCGACACGAGCCATTCCTTCGCGTGCACCTTTGTTGTTGCTATAAGCGATAAAGTGTTTTCCGGTAGCTGCAACCTGATGATTGTGTTGCATACCCCGCACCATTTCAATACCTAATTCTGCTACCAGATATGGTGATTCTCCATACACTTCTTCATAGCGTCCCCAGCGTTGGTCACGTCCGACGTCGAGTATCGGGGCATATACATTGGTGTATCCCAACATACGCGCTTCCCGTCCGGTTATCAGTCCTACCTGGTGAATTAGTTGACGGTTCCACGTATGTCCCAGTCCCAGTTGAGTAGGGAAGTTGGTAGCCTTGTAACTTTCCACTCCGCGAATCCCTTCGTTTGTAAAATCGGTAGGAATGCCGAGTCGTGTCTCTTCAATAAAGAAACGTTGCACTTCATTCAGCGCCCAGGCATGTTTGGATGCCGGCCATACATATTCATTGTCCGACGGTGGAAGCCCCCATTGTTGGAAACCGTTCAAGTGTTCGTCAATGGCTCCGATACCGTCCTTCCATAGTTGGTTTTTCCATTCAGAAGTAGGCAAATCATCTTTCAAAACCCGTTTGTAACCGTAAAGAGTCACCATTTGGCAAGTTTTTTCTTCCAGTGTCATCTGACTGAGCAGGTCTTCTATACGTGCATCGATAGGTGCTGTCGGATCTTCGTAGGTATCTTTAGCACCATTTTTATTGAAGTCTATCCATCCTTTCTTATACATTTCCGAACGGACGGGTTTATAAACATTAGGTATTTTAGTCGTTTTTTGTGCTAGGAGGAGTACACAACTTCCTAGAAATAAGCTGGTAATTAAAAGTTTTTTCATGATATCTTTTTGTGTTAAGAATAAATTTGCCCTGTAAAGATACTGCTTTGATATAATATTTGCTAACGTCTTCTCGTAATTTCGAAAACATTTCCTATCTTTGTACCCTTGAAAAGCGTTATAAACAAATGCTGTTTTGTACGAATAAGAATTTGGGCTTGACTGGATTTGACAGCGGGCAGAAATGGTAAGTAAGCATGCAGTGGGTCGGTAATTTCCACTTAAATCTCAGTTATCAAAATTTTATCTGGCGAAACTAATTACGCTCTTGCTGCTTAATCGAATCACAGTAGATTAGCTTAATCCAGGCACTAGGTGCCAGGACGAGACATCACTCGGAAGCTGTTGCTCCGAAGCATTCCGGTTCAGTGGTGCAGTTACATCGGGGATAGTCAAAGGCGGCCTCGCACTTTTGATGAAGCTTTAGAGGATAAGGCAGGAATTGATGGCTTTGGTTCTGTTCCTGCACGAAAATTTAGGCAAAGATAAGCATGTAGAAAGCTTATGATTTCCTCGTTTGGACGAGGGTTCGATTCCCTCCAGCTCCACAATAAATGCTGATTTTAAGTAATTTATGAGATTTGCACCCCGCTTTACATCCTAATAATGTAAAGCGGGGTGTTTTTGTTTTATTTAATATTTCTATTTTCTGTGATATTCATCTGTTCGTCAATGCTCGGGACGAATCGGTCGTTGTATAGGTGGCAGATGGCTTAAATGTCAAGACTGTCACAACGGGACTGATCGGATTACTTTTCGTCTTTCTTGTTATCGAGTAGCTGTGATAATTCTTCCTCCACTTCCTCGATACTTGGCAAGGCGGATTTCAGATTTTCGGGAATGGCTTTGCTTAGCTGGTAGTCGCTTACTCCTATGGGCTGTGCATAGCCCGTTAGGGCATATTGTGCCACTACTTCATCTTTACCTTTGCAGAGCAACAATCCTATTGTCTTGTTGTCGTTTTCACCTCTCAACTGGTCGTCTACGATGTTGATGTAGAAATTCAATTGCCCTGCATATTCTGGCTTGAATGGAGTAGCCTTTAATTCTACGACTATATAGGCGTGAAGTTTTATGGAGTATAGGATAAGGTCTGCATAAAAATCGCTGTCCCCGACTTGGAAATGTTTCTGTTTGGCTACAAAGGCGAAGCCGTTCCCCATTTCTTATGCCAACAAATTTATTATGCAAAGTGACTTAAACTAAATCACAGCTACAAAAGTAATTATAAAAAGATTTATCTCCATCACTTTGCATAATATTTTCATCAGAAAGACTTTAAAAAATCCATTAACTTTTCATTTCCTTGCCACATAGGTTTAGTATCCACCTCCTGAACAACTTTAATATAAGCTTTTTCTATAGCCTCCCGTTTCACTTTTGAGTCCGCTCTTGCATAAATTTCTGTAGTTTGCACATTCACGTGCCCCAAAATATCTCTAATATAAACTAAGTTAACCCCAGCTTGTAACAGATGCATTGCCTTACTATGCCTAAGACTATGACAGCTTATTTTCCCCTTCATTAACGTGGGATGAAGTAGCTTTGCCTTTTTGATGTATCTATCCAGTATATTCGCCACCCCTGCTCTTGTCAGCTTTTCGCCCCAACAGTTTGTAAATAGCGGATGTTGTAGACATTCTGATCTCAACAATCCATTCTCTTTCATATATATTTTCAGTATATCCAACTGTTCTTCAAGCATTGGTACAACTCTATTTTTATTCCCTTTTCCCGTGATTATTACAGTATATGGTTCATCTAATCGAACACATTGCGGAGTTAGGCTTATTACTTCTGACACTCTACACGCTGTATCATACATAAGTGACAATAACGCCAGATCCCTACGACCTTTAGGTTTGGTCGTATCTGGTTGTTGCAGAAGAATCTTCATCTCTTCTACCGTTAGATAGTTCATAATAGGCTTGACACTCTTTTTATTATTTATAGCCATTATTTCTTGATATTCGTATAGATGGTCTGAACTCTGATATTGGAGGTACTTAAAAAATGATTGTATGGCAGCAAGGCGAAGATTACGTGTTGATGTACAGCAACTTCTTTTTGTTTCCAACCAATCAAGGAAGGACAAGATATTCTCTTTTGTTATACTTTCCATTGTCAGTTTTTCAGCTTTTACACCTTTACTTTCCATGTATACCAGATATAAGGTAAATGTGTCCCTGTATGAATGGATCGTATTAGTACTTGCTCCTCTTTCATGGGGCAAATACCGGAGAAGGAAGTCTGTTAGATATTTTGAAAAATTTGTAGGTTTCATAAATGTCACATTTTAGGGAAAATATCAAAACCAATGATATCTATTTTTCTAATTAATTCGGGATACATCTCTGACGTAAGCCGAACATAGTTATTCGTCGCCCGCAAAGATTGATGTCCAAGGTAAGTTGATAGGATCGGCAAAGAACAATATAAATCCATACCTTCTTCAGCCATTTTAGCAAGAGAGTGAACGGCAAATGTATGTCTCAAGTCATGCAGACGTATGCGGTCTTTGGGAATGTTTGCTTGAATGAGTATTTTGCAAAATCGACGATATATGCTATCCCTGTCACAAGCCCTTCCTTTAAGTGTGATAAAAAAGGGAGTAGTATCTGATATCTTTACGGGTAATCTGTTTCTATGTACAACATAATCTTTAAGAACCTCTGCTAAAGAAGTGGAAAATGGGACAATCCTGTCTTTGCCGTTTTTTGTATCTCGTAAAATGAAGTATTCTTCCTCAAGATTAATATCTTCATTGAGCAGAGACAAGGCTTCACCTATGCGTATTCCTGTTCCGTATAACATGCGAAGCAGTGAAGGCATTATAAAAAAAGAGGATCTCATATCATTATTTCCACTTTGCATATTATCACATGTCGTAAAAATTCGTTCTATCTCTTTTGATGAAAAGATATGAGGGATAAAGGTATTTCTCAATGACGGGGTTCTTGGTATATATGAGCGGATTCCTTTTTTGTTAAGAAACGAAGAGAAAGCACCTAAAATATAGCACCTACGATAATGGTAACTATTGGATTCATTGTCACGTTCCTTGCACCATGCATCTGACAACTCCTTGGTAATACCTATTGCAGTCTCATTTCTTTCAATAGTAAATCTATCAAATAAAGTCAGGACAAACTCTCCCCCAATATACTTAAATCCCATACTGCGCTTCAAGCTCACAAACTCTCTTATCAATGAGGCGTAAATGCCTTTAAAATTTCTATTCATAAAAATAGCCTCCTTTCTGGGTATAAAAGTTTTCACATACAGGTGATACATCAAGGGAGCATTTTTTCAGTGATTGGATATCTATTCTTAGATAATAACTTGTTGATTCCGTGTTCTCATGCCCTAAAACTTCGCTTATAACAGGGAGCTTTACCTGCTCTTCTAAAAGAAGTGTCGCTAAGGAATGTCGAAGGGCATGTGCGCCATGATGCTTGTTCTTTATATTTACGTTGGCTTTAAGAAAATATTTCTTGGCTATCTGGGATATGACCGGTTGGTTTATGTGAGTATAGGGAGAACGTGCCAAGAGAAATATATATGATGACTGGGACTTTGGACGTCCATACCGTAGATATTCAATAATAGCATTGCCTATTTCCGGTAGAAGTGGCAGTTCTAATTCCTTATTTGTTTTATGCTGGATTAAACGTATGGCATTATCCTCCCACAATATATTTTCAAACTTTAAATTTGCTATATCAGAAGCCCTCAAACCAAGCATTGTGGCTAATAGAATAATTGAGTAATTACGTTTTCCTGTAGTCGTACTTCTATCCACAGAAGACACTATCTTTTTTATTTCTTCAGAAGTGTAAGCTGACGGTAGCTTAGGCTGTTTCTTATAATTATCTTTTGGAATAAATGCCGCTAAATCCATATCTATAATTTTGTGTTCATATAGATATCGGAAAAAGTTACGTAGAATATGGATGGATATACTTGCTACAGATTTATATTTAGTACCAATGGTATTAAGATATTTAATGATGTGGGTAATCTCAACTTGTTCTATGGAGGCTACTTTTGCAGATGTTAGAAAATCAAGGAAACGATGGAATATTTGTTTGTGATTGTAGATAGTGTGTCCGGACAAGCGTTCTTGACTTCGAGATAATATATATTGCATCATCAAACTGCCAATCTCTCCTTTCAATTCTACCGGAACTTTTCTTGGAATAACTTGGCCTGTAATGAGGTAATTTTTCAGGAGTAAGATAGCGGATAAAAATTTCTTGTCACCAGATTTTAATGAAGTTAAATCTTTAGAACCATAAAGAGAAGATAAAAAATCATCGCAGACTTTAGGGGTGAGGGAATGCAAATCATTGTTCTCCATGAACTGCCTTAATTGATTCCATTTCCATGCATAGCCTTCCAATGTACTATCTGTACGAGAAAAATCCTCTTTTAAGATTTTCAGCATAGAGGATGTGACTGCTTCAAAAGTTGTTGAGTGATCATTCATACGTCATTAATTTAAGTTGTGGCAATATCACCGCACTTAAATTAATGAAATTCTTATGTAAAGAAATAAATGATTATATTTTTATAATTACTTTTGTAGCTGCGATTTAGTTTAAGTCACTTTGCATAATAAATTTGTTGGCATAAGAATTATTATGTAAAGGTTTGCATAACATTTCCAATAGATACCTTGTGACGTGTTCTACAAGCTGTTTTTCAATATCCCTTTCATCTGCCAGTTCTTTTGTACCTGCTACATCGAATATATACGGGTCTTTCAGCAAATAGTTGGCTAAGTCACTTTGAGGAGCGGGCAAGGTCTTTGTAAAGTTGTTGACTTTCTGTGTTTCTATCTGCCGTTTGAACAGATTAGTCTCAATCTGTATCTTTAATACGTTGCTGCTCCATCCGTTTTCAACGGACTGTTTCATGTACCAATATTTGTTTCCTAAGGGTAATGAGCTATCCAATAGTATCACATGACTGGTCCAGTTTATTTTTGAAATGGGGGAACAAACAAAATCCTTTTCAATATCATCAATGGATGTTTGCAGCATTGCGGAGATTGTCTTGTCTATCTTTTGAATTTGCGCAAGAGGCTCTTGCATAAATTCTTTTGATTGAAATATATTTGTCTGAAATTGCGCAAGAGGTTCTTGCGTAATTGGTAAACAGTTCAGTTCATCAGTCAAGGATAGCATATTGGGGATTGTTGGCGTTCTCAACACCTTGTCACAAGAAAGCATTCTTTGTAATATCTCTAGTGGGTATGTTCGGGCAAACTGACACATATAGGTAAGGCTTCTCGCTGAATATCCTTTCTTTTCGGGATAGTGCATCTTGATAGCCTTTGAAATCTGACTTATGACTTTTGGATAGCCTCTTTTTATTATGGAGTCATAAATGAAGCACTCCCACCTCGCGAACCATTTATTTTTATATCTGTGTCAGGCAATAATCTTTTGATACGTTCTATCCCTTCTTTAGTAATCTTTCCATATAAACTCAACGATCCGATTTTTATCTTTGATATTTCGTCCGGTATATTGATTGTATCGATAAATTGGATATCCAACCTCTTTATTTCTTTGAGCTCTAACAGTATAGCCGGAAATTCTTTTACTCTGATATTGATGCCGCTTCCCCAGCCATCCTTTTGAGCATCAGCACTTAATTTACTTTTTAATCCTTCCTTGTTAACATCTTTCTTCCTGACCATCCAACCAATTTGCGGTCGCAGAGCAAAAGTCTTGCTGTTTTGTTCTAACCCGATGAAACCTGCCCAAAATTCTAATGGAGTTTCTTTGACAGCGTCGCCATATACTTCTTGATACTTTACGTCTACCTTCACTATCTCATCAGGGAGACAATTCCTGCCTTCCAGCTGTTTCAGATTATTTCTTTTCCCTTCCTTATCGTAAGGGAAAAACTTCACGATCCATCCATCAATAATGTTTGGTGCTCCGTATCGTTTCTGTGAATGATATTTAAACATGTTGCGCCAAAAGTCCTTATTAACTTCTCCTTTGGATGCTTTGACAAATTCTTCCAAAAGAGGTTCCAATTCTGAAATCCACCAATCGAGTTTGTATTCTTTCAAGCCTCTGGCTTTGTGCAGTAGTTTTTCCCAGTCCTCTGGTGTTCCTTCGAGAGTTATTTCAGGTATTCCACAGACAATGCGTATGATTATAAACTCAAAGTAAGGTTTTACAGCCTCCATGATTGTTATTTCGGAAGCAACTTTTTCTAAAGAGGTAGTCGTTGAAAAATTGCAGGTGAGCAGCGCGGTCAGATGATTACCGGCGTATTGGGATATTTGTTCTGTAAATTGCGGGAAGATTTTCTCCCATGAAAGAGTAGGGTCCTCCAATTTTTTGTCTTCTCTTACAATTAAGGATAGTTTGCCAGAGAAATCAACAAGCTCATTTCTCATAGATTCCTGATTGGCATTGATATGGCGTGCAAATCCCTGGCTGATTAATAGCCAAATCATATCCGGGGACAATACAAATGGCCTGTGATCCGCATAAGCCTGATACATACCGTTGAAAAAAGAATTAGGACCAAAAGAAACGAGACTGTCGGGAGATTCGCTCTTTGCAATGATATGATAAGGAACCTTGATATTCTTCTTTTTTATCTCATAAGGCTCTATGTTCATATCTGATAATATAAGATTTTCGTAAATTTCATTCGGGGAGTGTAGATGAAGTAATTCTTCAGGCTTTGAAAGCTTTTCGACCTTAAAAGTGATTCCATTTTGAGCGAATGTGGAAACACTGCAAAATATGAATAAGCAAAATAATGTGTTCTTCATAATCTTTAAAGAGTTGTATGGTGGCACAAACTTATTAACTACCTCTATATTTTGAATAGACGATATGCAAATATAACAATATTAAGAAATAGACTTAATGAAGTCGTGAATATTTTTATTATCATAATTACGTATTGTCGTTTATTTATTCGTATGTTTGAATAGATAGGTTTAGTAAATAAAGAAATAATAATTGTTCAATGAAAAATATATTGTTACTTATCCTTGTCTGCTTAGGTAATATGTGGACATTGAAAGCACAGGAACATCCTGTCATTTATGCTTCTGCATCAGATAAAGCGACTATTCTGCAAAAAATAGCTGATGAAGAATGGGCGAAAGAAGCGTTTACTAAAATACGCGGAAACGTTGAGAAATATGCAGATCGCCATACTGCGGATCCTCAATGGATTATTTCACGTCTTGCTATGTATTGGAAAGAGGGTGAACGCTATACTCAATGCTATTTAAAAAATCAGAATTGGGATAGAGGGGAAGGAGATGCACCTGTTCCTACAGTTCGTATGCCGGGTATGCGTACTTGGAATAAATATTATAATGTTCCTTTAGAAGACAGGCAACCATATAATGAAACGGGAGATATGCTTGGACTTAATAGACAAAATCCTTCAGCTCCCCCTGTACTAGTGCCATATAAAGAGAGTGGCCATATGGTGCGTGGCAACAATGTAGAAATACTGACTCTTGCCGAGAATGCGGCATTTGTTTACTGGGTGACAGGAGAAGAGAAATTTGCACGCTTTGCGGCGGATATTTTTAATACATGGTTGATAGGGACTTATTATATGAATCCCATTCTCGATCCTGAAAAATCGACAGGAGGTACCGGAGGTTGGGAACCGGGAGGAATTTGCGGATATTATGATTATGAACAGATACATGACGATCTTGCTTTACACGCCGCTACTGTATATGATTTTCTTTACGATTATCTGAACGCTAATCCTCATGTTCATCTGAAAGAAATAGGAAAAGAAACTAAAGAAGTTGCAGGAGTTGTTTTTAAACGTTTTATTGATATTGGTTTTATTCGCGGTGGAAAATCAGGTAACTGGAATGTGAATGGTTGGAATATGATATTACGTCCAATTCTTGTGCTGGAAGAGAATGAAGCATATCCGGATGGGAAAGGAAAAGATTATTATCTGCATTATTTGACGAATGAGTCGACAATATATCATGATGCTATTCCGGATATGGTTAAGACGTATGATCCGGTGACTGGTTTATGGCCAGAATCGCCCGGATATTCTTTCGGAACAATTCAAATGTTATTGGATTGGGCTATATTGTTGAAGCGTTCGGGGATAGATGTTATTGCTGATAATCCGATTTTGCAGAAAGCGGCAATGGCGGTTTTTCCCTGGATGGATGATGCAGCCAATATGGTTGTATTTGGAGATTCACGTGGAGGCAGTGCAAATTTTCTTACGTTTGAGAATTTGTTGACATATTATACACAAACCGCTAACAAAAAAGGCATTGAATCTACTGCTTCCGCTTTAAATAAAGGACTTTCATTGGGGAAATACAACCGTTCAAATGCTGGTTGGACAGGTATCTGTACTTATGCTCCTACTATTCCGGTAGTAAAATCAGAGACAAGTGAAAGGACTTCCTATTCTCCGCATCACCGTTTCATTACAATGAAGAATTGGACTGGCCCGTTTAAAATGATGGCTGCGCTTTATGGTGGAACAGATGGATATCATTTGACAGCAAATGGATTAGCCCTACAATTATATGGTTATGGATATGCTTTGGCACCGGATGCTGCCGCTTATGAGTCTTATTGGAGCAAGGATCATGTCTATCATCAGTCTCCTGCAGGAGCTAATACTATACTTCCCGGCTATTCAAAAGGGAAAATTGTTATTGAAGCGATGGAGCCGATGGTAGAATCCGGGAAATTTGTGAATGAGAAGGCACTCACCCCATTCTTGAATTTTGCAGATATATCGGCAGGAGAGAAAAGAAGAACCGTTGCCTTAGTCCGTACATCTGATTCAGACGGCTATTACATTGATATTTTCCGTTCGGATTTGAATGATAATGATTATCTGTTCCATAATGTTGGAACAAATCTGGAAGTGGTTGATGTGCGCGGAAATATTCTTCCATTTAATCAACAGGATAAATTTGAGAGAACGTATCATGCGGGTTATGAATGGTTTACTAATATACGAAAAACTGAATATGCCCGGAATTTTATAGCGAGTTGGACGATGCCCGAAAATATAACAGCCCGTTTATGGATGACAGGAGAAAAGGGGCGTCAGATTTATAAGGTAGACGCTCCGGCTACTACCCTAAATAAAGGATTGACTCCGGGGAATGTGTCTATGCCACCTTCTGTAACACCTACCTTGATTGTTCGTCAGGAAGATAATAATGCAAAAGCTCATCCGTTTGTTTCAGTTTATGAAGCCTATAAAGGCGATACTCCTCACGTTAAACAAGTTACGGCTATGTCAGTTGGGGACTGTGCAGGAGTAAAAGTGCTGACAGGAAATAAAAGAGAAGATTATGTATTCAGTGCAACAGATTCACAAGTGTATTCATTGGCTTCACGTACATTTTTTAGTGGGACATTCGGCTTGATAAGTGAGGTGGGTGGAAAAATATACTCCATGTATTTAGGAAAAGGACGACTTCTCCAAAAAGGAAATTATTCATTAGAAGCGGAACAGAATGTTTATGCAACAATTTATCAGGTAGACGGAAATTGGTTTTATTCTGCTACAGGGCCAGTGAAGGTAAAAATTGGAAAGATGGAGAGAATCTTGGACGAAGGATATAATAAACTACTAAATATTAAATAATAATTTATAAGATTGTAATGGATAAGAAGAACTTTTTTGTGACACTAGCGGCAGCGGCTCTATTTGCAGTTCCTGTTTCTTCACAAACAATTGACGTAAAAGGAGATGCTGAACCATTCACTCATTATTGGAGTGTCGGAGTTGGAGCAGGTCGTGCAAATGAAGGTTTGCGTGCCGGATGGTTAGAGCATCTGGAAGTAGTGAAAAAACATTGCGGATTTCAATATGTACGTATGCACGGCTTGTTTGGTGATGACATGTTTGTCTATTTCAAGAAACCGGATGGACGAGTGGTCTATAACTGGCAATATATAGATGAAGTTTACGATCGTATGTTGGCTTTGGGGGTAAAACCTTTTGTAGAATTATCATTTTTCCCGAAAGACATTGCAGCAAAAGATAGCAAGCAACAAATGTGGTATCAGAATAATGTATCTGTGGACCGCAATAACTTTGATAAATGGCATAATTTGGTAAAGGAGTTTACACAACATGTTGTTGACAGATATGGCATCGATGAAGTTTTAACCTGGTATTTTGAAGTATGGAACGAGCCGAATCTGAATCTGAACCCGAAAGCCGGTTTTTTTGACGGGACAAAAAGTGACTACTTTCGTATGTACAAAGAGTCTGTTAAGGCTATAAAATCTATAGATAAAAGACTGAAAGTAGGGGGACCTGCAACCAGTAATTTTATAGCAGATAATCGTCATGATGGTGAAATAATGGATCATAAAAAGTCTGTTTTCTATTCACAGGATATAATAAATACCAAACAATGGAAAGGTGTATGGATTGAAGATTTTCTTCGTTTTTGTGAAAAGGAAAATCTGCCGGTTGATTTTATTTCAACTCATCCGTATCCCACAGATTATGCTTTAGATCCGGATACGGGACGTAGTAAGGATGCTATTCGCTATGTACATTCTCTGCATGATGATATAACATGGCTGCGTCAGCAGATTGCGAGCAGTAAATATCCTGATGCGGAAGTTCACCTGACCGAGTGGAGTACAAGTCCTAATAGTCGTGACCGTATGCATGATGTTCTGCCGCCGGCAGCTTATATCTTGAAAACCAACTTGGATTGTTTGGGGATGGCCAATTCGTTGATGTACTGGACATTCACAGATGTATTTGAAGAAAAAGGCGGTGGTGAGGAAATTTTTCATGGCGGTTTTGGAATGATTAATTTCCAAGGGTTGGTGAAACCTTCTTTTCATGCTTATCGTATGTTGCACCAATTAGGCGATGAGAAACTGTATTATAAAGATCCGTTGTTTGTGAGCCGTTCTTCCCGAACAGGCAAAATATCGGCTGTAGCCTTTAATTATCCGTCAGAATATGAAGAAGCCGTACCTTCGGCTGCGAATTTTAATAATTACATGCAGGCATCATCTAAAAAAGTGGATTTGGCATTGAAAGGATTAAAGCCGGGCACTGCTTTTGAAATTGAGATATTGGATAAAGAGCATGGCAATGTGTATGATGATTATTTGAAGATAGGTGCTCCACATTCCCCTGGTTACAAAGAAATCGATTATCTGAAACGGGCTGCTTGGAATACAGATAAACAGATTGTAAAGGTGAATTCTGAAGGCACCTTGGTTTGGCAGTCTGTATTGGCTCCGTGGAGTTGCGTGTTGATTCGCGAGCTATAATGACGGAAAGAATAAAATGCCCGAACATGAAAAAACGATTATTCTTAAAAATAGAATATTTAATCAATCGTGAGAGGACATAATTCCATCTTCTTATTAGGTGGAACGGAAAAGCTCTGTTATTTCTGAATAAAAAAATCCGTTTTTTATTATTAGGCACTTTTCTTGGATAAACTGACATTCCTTTTGCTTTTTATCTTGTTGTATGGGTGGGAAAGTGTTGAATAATTAATTATTATGATACTTCTGTCCTGTCGGAATTTGTACTATAACTAGAGCGAAAATAAGCTCCCGGTAGACCTTTTTTGTGTTCCCCGGTGGCAATCGATGCGTTCCTCGGTGCCGGTCGACTCGATCGGCACCGAGGAACGTATCGATTGTTTTAAACCAACAGATGCTTTATGAGTGAGAAAAGTGTATGTTTAGTCTGGCTTTATGCAATAAAAGCCTCTGTTTTTGTATATTAATGCGGTGATTTATGCAGTTTATTCTCCAGTTTGTCACTTTTGGAGTAAGCGGTTTTCTGCAAAATCTTAAAAAACGAACATCCGGAAAGAAACTTGGTCGATATGTTCCTGTATCTTACAGACTTCTGTTGACAGCAAGGATTAATAGATGGTATTCCCCCACCGGTTACCGGCTTTATTTTTTCAATGTTATATACTTATCGAATGAAATAATAACGTATATTTGCAGAGAACAGAATGTGAAAAGGATGAAAAACATACTCATTGTATTATTTATTATATTGCTAAATATACTTAATCCACAATATCTGTTGGCGAAGGATCTGAAGTTTAACCGTTTGACAGCCGAGAATGGATTACCCTACAGCACAGCGAATGTGATGCTTCAGGATGATAACGGATTTTTATGGATTGGGACTCATACAGGCCTGTGCCGTTATGATGGAATTAATACGGAAATTTATTCGGAGTTTGATAACAGGCAAGTACGCTCTCTGGCAGAGACAGAAGGAAATTGGTTATGGGTCGGCATGGAGAACGGGCTTGCCCGCATTAATTTGAAAACGCGTAAGATGGAGCCTGTCCTTTGTGAAGGGAAAACGGAATTGCAAAGAGTAAGTGCTATCCATTGGGGAAAGGATGAAAAAGTGTATGTTGCTGCTATCGACGGGCTTTTTGTCTATGACAAAGGAGAGTTGAAACATGTGGTTGCTGAAGAAGGACAAGTGTTCTCTATATTGGAAAATACGCTTACTGACTATTGGCTGCTGACTGAAAAAGCGTTGTTAAATCTGGATACCAAAACTGGGAAAATTACAAAGTATGCCTGGCCGCTGAGATTCAACCCGTTCTTTTTGGCCTCTTTGAATTCGTATAAGAACGTACTTTATATTTCTGCCGAATACAATTCAATGTTACGGTTCGATATGAAGAATCGCAGGTTTATGAATGAGTTTGCGGTAGAGGATAAGAAAAGAACCTATCCTTTGATTATCGACGGCGGGCAACTATTCGTAAATACGACGTGGGGAATCGAGGTGCTCTCATGTGCTACGAACCGCTTGCAATATACTATTGCGGCTGATGAAGATATGAGAAACGGGCTTCGGTCTAATCAGTTCTATTCTATGTATAAGAAAGGAACGACTTTGTGGTTAGGTATTTTTTCCGGGGGAATCGCTTATTCGCAGGTAGAAAATGATGCATTTAATGTTTATCGGCTTCCGGGTGCCGAGTTTACCACACTCAATCGTCAGGTCCGTTCTTTTTGCATTGTTTCGGATGATGTGAAACTAATAGGAACGAGGAATGGATTGTTGTTGGTTTCGGAAAAGGAAAATCGTGTTCGGACTTTCACTACTCAGGATTATCCGGCATTACTCTCTAATTCTATCTTGTTTATCCAACCATTCGGTGGAGAAGACGACTACTTGATTGGTACAACGAAGGGACTAGTCCTTTTCTCTTTGAAAGAGACTTCATTCAGGGCGTTTTCCGAAGAGAATGTCTATAAAGGTACGCAGTTTTACTCTTGTTTGGCAGATGAAGAAGGGATTTGGTTGGCTACATCAGAAAAGGTACTCTATTATAATATGAATACAAATCAGACGGATATATATCCGCTTGATACAAATAAATATCCGGGATGTGCTGCTTGGTCTTTATGTTTTGACTCCCGTAATCGTTTATGGATAGGTACGTCTGAAGGTGTTTTCTTATTGGATAAGGCTACGCATAAAATAACGGATACTTTTGGAGGAAAGGAGAAACTGAAAAATATATCCAAGGCACAGATAAACAGTATATCCAGAAGTAAGAACGGCAAACTGTTTATCTGTACCGACCGGATGGGGCTGATCGTCATGAATGAACGAGGCTCGGAGGTTAATGTTTATTCGGAAGATAATATTTTACCGCATAATACTGTGTATAGTGTTTATGAAGATGATCAGGAAGTGTGGTGGATTGCTACGATGAAAGGAATTCTTCGTTATAATCGTGTGACTGATAAGAAACAATTATATGATTTATCTGCCGGGATACCGGGCGGAGTTTGCCGTTCATTTTATAAAGACAGCCGGGGCAATTATTGGTGGGCTAACGAGATGGGGCTGGTGGTATGTAATCCGTATCAGCTGTCACAGGCGGTGTTGTGCAATTTGCCGTGTATCAGTTCGGTTAAGATTGCCGGAAAGCAGCAATTGTTATTGGAAGATAAGGAGCAGGGAGTGGTGACTCCGGCTTATGCAAAGTCTATGATATTGCCGGCATTCCAGAATAATCTGGAATTATGTTTTTCCATGCACACCTATTTGGGGGCTTTGGATTCTTATCAATATATACTGGAAGGACTGGATGAAAGATGGAAATATAATTTAGAGAACAATTGCTTGTCTTATACCGACTTGCCTGCAGGAAAATATTTGTTGAGAGTCCGTGGACAAGGTAATTCTGATTATGAAACGCAGTTGGAGATTATAGTAGAATATCCGTGGTATGTCACCTATGGTATCGCTGCTATTGTCGTAATAGTCGTTTTGTCTTCCATTGCTTGGGGATATCGACGTAGGAAAATGAGGGTAATCGAGACAAAACGAGATGCCGAAGAAGAGTTGGCGGACATTGAGGCGGACAAGCCTAAATCTCCAAGATCCAGTCAGGAAAAACTGGACCGCTTGTATGAGCAGCTCATTAGTTATTTTGAGAAAGAGAAACCCTATTTGAACAAACAGCTGAAAAGCGCAGATGTTGCCGCCGCATTGTCTTGTTCCATCTTTTCTTTGTCAGAGTGTCTTTCTTTCAAATTGAATACTAATTTTTCCGACTTTGTAGCCCGCTATCGGGTGGAAGCTTTTGTGCAGAAACAAAAAGAGGAGGATATTTCTTTATATACATTGATGTCTATTGCAGAATCTTGCGGGTTTAATTCAAAGTCGTCATTCTTCCGGCTGTTTAAAAAGCAAATGGGATGTACTCCATTGGAGTATATTCAGAAACAAGAGCATGACAGAGTGCCAAAACAATGATTTGGTACTCTAATCTTTTTGTTGTAAATTACTGCCTACTAGCTACTTATGTTGCGATTGTCCATCTTCTTTGCATTGGCACCAGGCGCATACTAATTTATGATTTTAAATAGAATTATCGTTTTATATTTGCATCCGTAATCACAACCAAAAGTTTATATTATGGAGAATGCAATTGATAAATCCCAAAGTATTATTGTAGATTCGTATATTGAATACTATTCACGAATAGTTGACTTTATATCCTATCGAATAAATAATCATTGTGAAGCAGAAGACCTTGCACAAGATGTGTTTGTACGTCTATTGGAATATAAACAGATTCTATGTAAGGAGACTGTGAAATATTTCATCTATACTATTTCCCGTAATATTGTAACAGATTACCTTCGTCGTTATTATAAGGCAAGAGAGATTAGTAGTTATTTCTACGATGAGACTCCTTCTTGTACGAATGAAAGCGAGGAGAATATTTATGCTAATGATATTTATCTGTTAGAGAAGAAAAAATTAGCAACCTTTCCGAAGCAACGAAAACAAATCTATTATTTAACTCGCTTTAAGGGGCTTTCAGCAGTCGAGATCGCCACTCGCTTGAATGTAGGAAAACGTACAGTGGACTCGCATTTGTTTTTGGCACGGAAAGAGATGCGCATATTCTTGCAGCAATGTATTTAGAAGAGATATAACAAACTATAGTGTTAATTTTAAATTGAGGTTTATGGAAAATGATTTTCTTAGATTCTCACCGAGAAGAGTTTTATATTCGATGGTGATAGTGTCCGCTTTATGGACAGGAGCTCCTCAAGCAGTTTTTGCTGACACTGGAGAAGTGCAGGCGATAATGCAGAGTGGTACAGTAAAAGGTAAAATTTTAGATGCCAACGGTGAACCGGTTATTGGTGCCAGTATTTCCGTGAAAGGTACGACAAATGGAGTTATTTCCGGTTTGGATGGTGACTTTTCTATAAAAGTGGCATCGAATGCTACATTGGTGATATCATTTGTTGGTTATCAGACTCAAGAGGTATCAGTGAATGGTAAAAATATCCTTACTATTACATTAAAAGAGGATGCGGAATTGTTAGATGAAGTTGTTGTTATGGCTTACAACTCAACAGTAAAGCGTAAGGTTGTTTCATCAGTTACAAATATTGATGTAAAACAAGTGGAAAAAATGGCAGGATATAAAGACTTAGGCACAGCTTTACAAGGTCGTGTTGCAGGTGTTATTATCACCAATTCGCAAGGTGGTCCAGACTCTAGTCCTTCTATTTCTATTCGTGGTGGTGGCGACCCGATGTATGTTATTGATGGAGTGGTACAAAGTAAAAGTGTATTTATGCGTTTGGCATCGCAAGATATTGAATCAATGTCAGTCATGAAAGATGCTGCTTCCAGTGCTGTATATGGTGCTTCTGCTGCGAATGGAATTATTGTAGTCACCACTAAAAAAGGTAGGGAAGGAAAAATGCGGATTAATTATACATATGATGGTCAGTATAATATGCCGACTACTGTGCGGGATAAAATAAATTCGGTGGAATATGCTGAGATGCACAATGCTATTAGCGATTATATGGGGTCTGCCAAGCCATATTCGGACATTGTGCTTGCAAAGATAAAAAGTGGAATGTTTTCCGATTATCCCAATACCGACTGGTGGGATACATTGGTGAAAAAAGGTGCTTGGTCACAACGTCATACACTGACAATGGATGGCGGTTCGTCAGATACAAAGTATCGTTTGTCATTTATGCTTTATGATCAGGGAACTCTTCAGAAGAAGGTTGCGGGTGAGCATGAACCGCAGGATTATAAAACTTATAGTTTAGGTTTTAACATAGAACATAATTTTCGTCAGGCAGGTGTAAAGGTTGGTTTGGATGTACGTCCTTATCTTGTAGATAATAAATCTTTTGGTAATAATTCTCTTTGGAATAATTCTACAGGAGTTCAACAACTGAGTCCACTGGAAAAAACTTATAATGAGGATGGTTCATATGCACCTAATAGTCCTATGGCATTGTATGCTGATACTGATGGTGGATATAAAAAGGATTTTAATTTCGGGACGGATGTACGTTTGAACCTTGATTGGGATATTCGTTGGGTTAAAGGACTGAAAGGAGTATTTTGGGGAAATTATTCTTTGAATAGCAGTAATAATAAGGTGTGGGTCAATTATGTTCCTACTTACAATGAAGACGGTACCACAGTGACTACATCTTCCCCCAATTTGAGTATGAAAAAGGGGTATAGTTGGATGTATGAGTTTAATGCCGGTATTAAGTATGATCAAACTTTTGGTGAACATAGCATATCTTTAGGACTATTTTATAATCAGCGTGAAGATTACTCAGAAACTATAACAGCCAAACGCATTAATTATTTCGATAATGTAGATCAATTGTTTGCCGGACCTACCGAAGGGCAAACAAACGAGGGTACTGCATCCGAAAGTGGACGTTTAGGATATGTCGGAACTTTGAGTTATGACTACGCTGGTAAATATCTTTTGTCTGCAAGCTGCCGTTATGATGGCAATGATGGTTTTGCTGAGGGTTCTCGTTGGGGTTTTTTCCCTTCAGTAGCTGTTGGGTATATGCTTTCAAATGAAAAGTTTATGGATCGAATTAAGTCGTCTATTTCTATGGATATGCTGAAATTGAGGGCTTCTATTGGGCAAATAGGTGAAACTTCTTCTCGATTTGCATATTTATCTAATTGGGAAGTCAATCAGAATGGTGGATATGTAGGTGGTGCATTGGTTCCGACAATATTACCTGGTCAATTAACTACTACTGATTTGACGTGGTATACTACCACTACATGGAATGTGGGTTTAGACTTTGGATTTTTCAATAATCGTTTGACTGGTACTGCTGATTATTTTTTCCGTCGTACTACTGGTTATTTGGTTAATCCTATTGACCGATATAATTCTACTTTAGGAAATCAAATAGGTAGAAATGGAAATATTTATACTTATGGTTTACCCAAAGTGAAATCGGATGATGCTTTTCGCCGTGCTGGTGCTGAATTTTCACTAGTTTGGAAAGATCGTATAGGTAACGTTTCGTATAGTGTTGGTGCAAATTTGACATTTTATGATCAATTATGGGAAAAATACCAGCAGGGGGATGATGCAGTGACATTGGCCAATCCTTATAAACGAACAACGAATAAGACTATCGGTCAAGGTGATCTTGTATATGTTTATGATGGTTTGTTCAGAAATTCAAATGAGTTATTGAATTCACCGATTCAAACAGATGGTACAAGCATGATGGCAGGAGATGTACGTTATGTTGATGTGAATGGTGATGGTGCTATTACTGATGAAGATCGAATTTATGACAACAAACCTCGTTCTTCTATTATGCAATGGGGGATTCCTTTCAGCGTACAATGGAAAGCATGGTCTGTAGAAGGTTTGATTCAGGGATCAGGTAAACAATATGGCATGATGCATAATAATATAAAAGGAACAGGTTGGAATAGGATATATTATAAAGATCAATTGAACTTTTATCATCCGGGTAATACAGATGCTATATATCCACGTGCAGATAATGATTATGGAGTTTGGAATGGGCAAATGAATTGGCAACCTTCTGCATTATGGCGAATTAATAAAACGTATGCGCGTTTGAAGAATTTGAGTATCAATTATGATTTAAAATATGATCTTCTTAAAAGGGTAAACTGGCTAAGTTCTGCAAGTATAGGAATAACAGGAACAAATTTGTTGACCATATGTCCTTCACTTAAATATGCTGATCCGGAAACAGGGCCTATTAATGATACGGCAACGGTTCAGACACAAGCATATCCTACTACGAGAACATTCTCTTTTGTTGTTAACTTGGGATTCTAATTGATTAAAAAATAAGAAATATGAAAAAGTACATATACTCAATATGCCTATTGGTGTTCATTTCTGTATCGATTTCATCGTGCACAGATGTACTTGATAAGGCTCCACTTGATTTAAGAACGGAAGAAACGATATGGAGTGATGCAAAGTTGGCGCAAGCTTATCTAAATCGTATTTGGTATGCGACAGGACGTCAGGATTATCAAAATGAAACTTGGTTCTCTTTGTATGCCGGTCCGTTGACACCTGGAACGGATGTTGTCTCGGATAATTGTTATACTCGCTGGAATAGAAATGGAACAATAGTAAGAAATGATGCTGGCTGGACAGAAAATACAGATAATGGTTTATTTGATAACTTTATAGATATCCGGCGTGCTAATATCGCTATTGATCATTTGACAGCGGGTTGTGGGTTTACTAAAGAAGTGGAAAATGACATGCTTGGACAAGCTTATTTTGCTAAAGGGTTGATTTATGTAACACGTGCGAAATCATTTGGTGGATATCCGATAATTGATAAAACACTCACTCCGGATGATGATTTGAGCTTACCACGTGCTTCTATAAAGGAAACGTTTGATTATGGAATTAGTTTAATTGAACGATCGGCCGGATTATTGAATAAGACTTCACCTTCCGGTAGGTCTAATAAGGGAGCTGCATACGCACTACTTTCGGAAGCTAATCTTAACGCTGCGGCATATATCAAATATGCTATGATCAATAACATACAGCCCAATGTAGATTTAACGCCATATTACGATGCGGCAATCAAAGCTGTGGAGGATTTGGATGCATTAGGTATTTATCAACTGGAAGCAGCTGGTGACGACTGGGCGAAGCAGTTTGTTGATTTGGAATACGCTGCCGGTACTCCGAAAGAAATAATATTAGCACAATTTACTCCCCCAGGACTATATCCGCTATCCAATGATAAAATGGTGGAAATAAATTGTTATCTGCCAACCATCTATGACGATATATTGAAAAAAGAAGTGGTGGATAGTTATGACGGGACACCTTATTCAGGCTATACTTTGGCTTCTGGTTGGCAAACTATGGCACCGAATCCTAAAATTATAGAAGAATCTTTTTACATTATTGATTTAGATGGTAAATCACGTCGCTGGGAAGAATCTCGATTATTTGAAAAATACGTAACTGTCACCAACGGTGTATATGCATTGAATGCTCAAGCAGCATCTCAAAGAATTACTGATATTTCGGCACTAATGTATGAAAATAGAGATAAGCGTTTTTATGAAACTGTGGCTTATGATGGAGGAGAATATTTCAAGAATAAATTCGATTCACGCATAGGGGGGAATATGCACCCGAGTTCATTTAAGTCATTAAATAATACATATGGCGCATTGACTGGATATTTGTATACTAAATTGGTACCACAAACCAAGGCTTGGACATCAGCAGACTTGTCAGGTTTTCATCGCACTTGTTTACGTTTGTCTAAAGCTTATCTAAACGCAGCTGAGGCCTATTTATTGAAAGACGATTGGACAAATGCAAGAACTTATATTAATAAGACTCGTGTAATGCATGGTGGACTGCCTGCCTTAGTGAGTGAAACAGGAGAGGAGTTGTGGAAAATTTATTTGGATGAACGTAATGCAGAACTGATGCTTGAAAACGATCGTTACTTTACGCTTTTGCGTTATGGCATTCATAAAAAGAATGCGGAAATTGTGGACCAATTGAATAGCGGAACTATTAAGAAATTGGACATTGCGAAGGATGGAAAGTCCTATCAATATATAACTTTACCTTTTGAAGAAGCTAGCAATACTTTAGTATTTAACAGATATCGTTATTTGTATCCGATTGCAAAGAAGTATATTGATGCAAATCCTAAATACGAACAAAATCCAAGATACTAAAACTTAATTAATAGGATATTATTATGATAAAGAATACATTATTTTTCTTAGTTGGTTGCATATGCCTGTTTACATCTTGCCTGAAGTCAGGATTGGATGATATAGAAGACTCCGATTTATGTGCATTGTCTTCTATTACGATGGAGCATCGTTGGATTGTGCAAAATTCTAGTGGATACGATCAATTGACTCGGCAACCATTGACATTGAGTAAAAATTCTCCTGATGAGAATAATACGATTAGATTTACTCTAACTGTTCCCGCTGCTAGTAATGCATTTACTACTGAAGTCAGAAATTCAGTTTCATTAGAAAAGTTATATCTGGTGACGGTTATTAGTGCAGCCTCGAAAATAGCTCCCTTGAATGGGGCACCGGCTTTGGGATTGCCCGGTTCATTCGAAATAGGTAAGGAATATCAATATGAAGTGACTGCTGCCAATGGAAAGAAGGCTGTTTATACACTTGTGATTGAAGACTTTGTGAAATAATGACCGTTAATTACTAAATTAAAGAATGATGAACAATCTAATTAAATATTTATGTCTATTTATAGTTTTGGGTACTATAAGTAGTTTATGCATGAGTTGTAGTGATGACGATAAGTCTGATAGCACGATGCCAATGATAACGGATTTCTTCCCCAAAGAGGGTTTGCCTTTTACGGAAGTTAAAATTACAGGTTCTAATTTCGGAGAAAATGCAAGCAAGGGTGGAACCGTTTATTTTAATGAGACGAAAGCTACAGAATATGTGAGTTATTCAGATAATGAAATTATAGTAAAAGTTCCAGAGGGCGCAAGTTCTGGTTCAATAGCTGTTTTATTTGGTGAAAAATATGCTTTTACGGATGATCAGTTCACTTATATCCCGGGAGCTACAATAGAGAGCCTTTCTCCCGCTGTTGCTCCTTTGGGAGAAACAATTTCTATTTTTGGAAAGAATTTCTTTAATGTAGGGCTAGATAATATCAAAGTAGATTTCAATGGAGGATTAGGAACTGTTATTTCGCTTACTTCGGATAGAATTGATGTTATTGTTCCAGACAACGCTGTATCGGGACCTGTAACGATTACTTTTGGAGATATTCAGACATTGGTGGGACCGGATTTTACTATTGGTGAAAAACCGATTGTAGCAGATGATATTGTGTTTGAATTATGGGACTATGTTACAACTTTTGGCAATATCATAATTGATCCTAAACCTCAAAATGGGATGGGAAGTACTAAGGATGGAGCATATGTAATCTATGAATTTACAGTTCCAGCCGATGCAAAATATGATGTTTCTCTTTTAGCTTCTACCAATCAGACCTACAACACTTATATTAATGTAGATATGGCTACAGATGTAGATGCGTTAAAAGACAAGGTAGTTGATAATGCATTATCTCAAAAAGTTACAAAACAAGGGTGGAATACTTTTGAGCAACTTGATTATGGTACTTTTGTGTTAAAAAGTGGTACTACTTATTATATTAAATTAACATTTTTGGCAGAAGGTACTTCATGGGTTGCCAATGTAAGTGATTTAAGAGTAGTTCTTGCAGAAGATCAGACTGCAGATGGCATTGAAGTAGGTTCAGGAAAAACTGACTATACCATTTATCAGAATGATTTTAATACAGGAATGATGGCTCCATTTTCTCCGCGTTGGGATTGGTCGCCAAGTTACATAAAAATTGTAAATCAATATCTTGAATTTCATTTTGACCAAGCAGCTCTCGACGCAGATGATCGAAGAGAAAGAAGGGGGGCTGAAGTTGTATGTAATTTTAAAACAACTACAGAGGGTTGGTATGGATTTAAATTCTTTTTGCCTGAAGGAGAGTTTCCAAAGAATGTTGAAACTCATATTGCGCAGATATTTCAAAATGGAGATTGCAATTCTTGGGCAGGTTTTTTATCTATTAAAGATCAATATTTAGAGGTTAGACGGAGAAGTAACTGTTATCCGGAGATAACTCCGGAAAAAGTTACGGATATTTCTTGGAATACTTGGATTCCTGTTATTATTCATTTTAAAGTTTCAATGATGAATACTGGTATGTTCCAAGTTTGGGTAGGTAATAATCCTGATAAAAATAACCCGACATACAATGCAACTAATATTAATTTTGGCTTTGGCGAATGGAAAGATGGTGAAACGTTGGATGATGTTGTATCTGAACAAAATGCTGTTGCTGATTATATCGGATGTAAATTTGGTATGTACTGTTTTACTGGTGGTGATCGTACTATTCGTTTTGATGATTTAAAGGTTTTGGAAGGTAATCCAAGTGGAGCTTTTGATCTCGTAAATCCAGGAAATTAATAAGTATCCATGATTGATAGCTTCCTTAGGAATCGTCATTTGGAAAACGAATGTTTTTTTTAATGAGGTTTCCTAAGGAGGCATAATGAAAAGTTAAGTTGAATATGAAAAAAGTGATATTTTTTTGGTTCTTTTTTTTATCTCCATTTATACTATACGCTAACGGATTGAGAGTCTTGTTCATAGGAGATTCTATTACCGACGGAAAATGGGGAAATAGTGACGGTAGTGCAAGACCTTCATCTGAACGTAATTATTGGGATATGAATCATATTTATGGAAGTGGATATATGTATTTATGTGCAGCTCATTATCAAGGTAATTTTCCTGAAAGAGAATTTGAATTTTTTAATCGAGGAATAAGTGGAAATACATTGTATGATTTAGAAAGACGTTGGGAGGATGATGCAGTAAAAATTAACCCTGATGTTTTATCTGTTCTTATTGGAACGAATGATATTCATAAATACCTTAGAGATAGTAAAGGAGAGGATTTTAATTTCCAAGAATGGGAAGATAAATATCGTAAATTGTTAGATCGTTCATTGAAAGCTAATCCTGATTTAAAGTTAGTATTATGTTCACCTTTTGTTGCAAATACGGGTAAGATGCGTGAAACTATAAATTTTGGCGAACGTGATAGTTTGATACATCAGTGTGCTGTGATTGTAGAGCGAATAGCTAAGGAATATGGTGCTGTATATCTACCTTTTGATAAATTGTTTAACAACCTTTTGAAAGAATGTCCGACCTCGCAAAATACATATTGGATTTGGGATGGAATACATCCTACTCCGGCAGGACATAGACGTATGGCAAATGTCTGGATTGAACAGATTGATAAGGCAAATTATTTAAAGTAATAAAATAGGCTTTAGTGTAATAGCAAAATGTAAATATTAAATAAAAGTATGTGATGAAAAACTTTTTTGTATTAGGATTAATGATATTGAATATATTTGTGATAGGGGCACAAAATATTCCTTATACAGTGCCTTTTGAAAAGCAAGTTCGAGTAATCGTTTGCATGGACGCTGCTAATGAAGTGGATGATGCATATGCTATTATTCATGCATTATTGACTCCGCAGTTCGATGTAAAAGGAGTAGTTGCTGCTCATTTTCGAGATCGTGTATTACATTCAATGGAAAAAAGTTATATGGAGATACAACGGATTGTCAACTTGTGTAAATTTGAAAATACAGTTGCTGTCTTGAAAGGAGCTTCCGCACCTTTGACTGATGAAAATATACCGATTTCGTCTGCTGGTTCTGAGTTGATTATTCATGAAGCATTATCAAATGACTCACGTCCACTGTATATAATCTGTGGTGGTCCGTTGACAGATATAGCTTCGGCTTATTTGGAAAAACCTGAAATAGCTTCACATTTAACAGTTGTGTGGAGTGGTGGTGGACCTTATCCGGAACATGCAGATGAATATAACTTGAGTAATGATGTAGTGGCAGTAAATGTAGTATTTGGTTCTTCTATTTCATTATGGCAGATACCTTCTGATGTATATAGTATGGTGAGGGTCGGGATGGCTGAATTGGCTCTGAAGGTAAAGCCCTGTGGAGAGATTGGAAAGTATCTTTTTGAAAGTATGCAGAAGTTTAATGAATTGAAAAAAAACACTAAAGGATGGCCTAGAGGAGAAGATTGGACTTTGGGAGATTCTCCAGCAATTAGCTTAATCATGAATCCTAATCAGCATACAGACTTTTATGATTGGGTTCCTGCTCCTAAAATTACACCAGATAAGAAATATATGAAAATTGAAGAGAATCGTAAGATAAGAGTGTATAAAAAAGTGGATGGACGTGTTATACTGGAAGATTTTTTCGCAAAACTGAAATTGGCTTATGGAATGCCTTAGAATTGGAATAATAAAGTACGAAATTTTGAAAGAGAAATTATAAAGTTGTATATCAAAGAGATGATGAATATGAAAGAATGTATAGTAGCTCTGTTCGGATTTCTTCCTATGTTTATATCAGCCCAGAACATCACGGATATGGCTGTCATGAACGACCGAACAGCAGACGCTTTCATTGAAAACGGGACACAAATATCGTCTATAGATGACTCTGTGTTTGTTCATCCGGATAGAATCCGCTATGACCGGCGATGCATACAGATTGAAGGGAAAGACGTGTTCGTATTCAGTGCTGCATTCCATTATTTCCGTGTGGCTCAACCTTTGTGGGCAGATCGTTTCAGAAAGCTGAAGGAAGGTGGTTTTAATTGTGTGGAGACGTACATTCCCTGGAACTGGCATGAACGAATAATGCCTCGTTCGCCGCAGGATGAATCTTGTTTGGATATGAAAGAACTGGATGACTTTCTGAAAATGGCGGAAGATTTCGGGCTTTATGTGATTGTTCGTCCCGGACCTTATATTTGTGCAGAATGGAGCGGAGGCGGCTTTCCGCAATGGATCATGCAAAAGAAACCTGCCAAAACTTCTTTCGATACTTGGTTGCAAAGTAATGATCCTGAATTTATGCGTTGGAATGAGCATTGGTACAGAGCCGTGTGTCGTGTAGTGGCGCCACACCAGTTAACCCGGAAACAAAGAGGGCGTACGGGCGTCATCTTTTTCCAGGTTGAGAATGAATTCAACCGGATTAAATGGTTTCCGAAAGAGGTCAAGAAAGATTATTTGATCCGGCTTTCGCAAATTGTTCGTAAATATGAAATAGATGTTCCGGTTATAACTTGTTGGACGGATGAGGCCCGTAATGTAGAAGAGGGTGTTCTTAATGGTGTGGTAGATATGGTAAATAGTTATCCGCGTTGGGAAATAGAGAAAAATTTCGGACGTTTGATTAACCAACAGTTACGTACTCAACCCGGCAAACCGCTTATTTCGGGAGAATTGCAAGGAGGATGGATGAGTGAAGTGGGAGGAAAACTAAGCTGGGAACAGGATGGTCTAATGCCGGTGCAAACACAGAATATTACATTGTACGCCTTGCAACGCGGTTTTTGTGGTATTAACTATTATATGACTGTGGGTGGCACCAATTTTGATGATTGGGGGGCCAGACAAATGACTACTACCTATGATTATGCTGCTGCCATTGCAGAAAATGGTTCTACTAATGAGCGATATCGCCGTTTCCGGGGATTAGCGCATTTGTTGAAGGAACATGGTACCAGGATTGCGCGTGCTGATGTACTTCCTGTGGAATATGTTTCCACCGATCCGGATGTAAAGTTGGCGCTACGTCAGGCTTCCAATGGTGACCGGTATTATTTTGTAAGAACCGAGGAGCACACCCGTCATCATTTTGGTACCATACAGACTTCTGATTTCACTTTTGATTTTGCACTGGAACCATTTGGGGCTATGATTTACTATCTGCCGGCAGGTGCCGAACAGGGTGATTGGTTACCAAAACTTCCTGATGTGGAAACACGTCCGGTGGTAAAAGCGGATACTATCAGGCTGCTCCCCGACAAGAGGATGGCTGATCCGCTTCCCACTCGCTGGGTGAAGTTGAAAAAAGGAGAGTACATTGATCACGACGGCATTTACGGACGCCATTTTGTGTATTATCGTACGTATGCTCCGCAGGGAAAATTGCTTGAAGTGGGACGTATCGGCCATAAATTGATCAACGGTACGGATGCAGACGAGGTGGTGGTGTCCGTTCAAGGAAAGAGGTTGCCTGTATTCAAAGAAGATGCATACAGTGTCTTTTATCAACTGCCGGGAGATTCGGCTATAAACAGGAAGGTCGAAGTTGTCATGCTTTTTGAAAGCAAAGGGTTGCATCATCATACAAAAAAGATAGTAGAAGATTATTGGGGTATAGGATTGAATTATGTGAGATGCGGAGGCAAGGAACTTTCTTTGGAATATGCATACACAGAGAATGAGCGCGGACTTAACTTGTCCAAGGGGGGAAGATTGCAGGAAAAGACACCGACAGAAACTACAGAATTGAATGAACCGCTTCTGTCATGGTATTCATATTCATTCACATTGCCCGAACAGCCTCGTGGTGTGTGGTTCCCTTATCATCTTCGTCTGGAGCATTCGGGGAATGGATTTATTTATGTAAACGGTCACTGCATTGGTCGTTGTTGGCAGAAAGGTCCCCAACGTGAATATTATATTCCCGAGTGTTGGTTGAATATCGGTGGTGAAAATCATTTGGTGGTTAGTTTACGCCCGATAAGCGATGGTGTCGATATACAGAAGGCAGAAATAATACCTGTTACTTGGGTGGCGGAAAGTCGTGAATAATGAATCAAAATATACCATGATGAGACTTAAATTCTTCATTCTAATGATTGTCGTTTTATGGGAAACTATGAACGGACAAATAACCGGACGTTGGGGAGATCAGGGAAACGGTACTTTCCGCAATCCTGTGATAGCTGCAGATTACAGTGATCCTGATCCGCTTCGGGTGGGAGATGATTACTATTTAGTAGCTTCTACATTTGAAAGTTATCCCGGTGTCACAATCTTGCATTCTAAGGATTTAGTCAACTGGACTACTATAGGCGCGGCATTGACCGATTTAGTGGCAGTTGATTCAGCTTATAGTGTAAAACGTATGGAACGTTATAACGGCGGAGCCTATGCCCCAACAATTAGCTATCATCGTAATAAATTTTATATTTATGTAAATCTATATACAGATGGCTTTTATATGGCTACAGCTGATAATCCCAAAGGTCCTTGGAAAAGTCAGTTCGTAAAAGACAAGTATGGACGTCCTTTGCGGGTTACCCGGTGGTCTGATCCCTGTCCTTTTTGGGATGACGACGGAAAAGCTTATTTAGTGAGTAGCCATCCTGGGAGGGAGTATTGGTATAGCTATATTTTCCAGATGTCTGAGGATGGAACGACTTTGCTTGATGCAGATTCCGCTCATATAGATAAGAAGAATATTTTATATCAATATCCCGATGGGGGAACAGTTATTTCACCATATCACTCTAGTGAAGGGAACCGTATTTTTAAGAGAAACGGGTATTATTACTTGCAGCATATTGAGTTCACTAATAAAGGGTTGGGAGAGGGTACCTATGTATTTCGGTCACGTCATCTTTACGGCACGCTTCCTGACGGTACACCGGGAAAACCCGGACAACCGGGGGAGTATGAGATATTTGCTGTGGAAAAGGTAAAGAGTCGCAGTCATTTGCGCATACCTGGTCAAGGAGGGTATGTAGATACGCCTGATGGCAGATGGTTCTGGATAGGACAATTTACTCGTGATTATGCTTGTGGTCGTCCGCCACATTTGTTGCCGGTGACATGGGTCAATGATTGGCCGGTGATAGGTGTGGATGTGAAAAAAAGGGAAGGACAGATGGCTTGGCAGTTGCCTAAACCTGTTATGGGGTTCTCTGCTTCTCTTCCTCAAGGAAGTGACGAGTTTACGGAAACGGAACTGCATCCGCAGTGGATGTGGAACCATGTTCCTGACAATAAGAAATGGTCTTTGACGGAACGTCCCGGATATTTGAGATTGTACGCTTCCCCTACAGTTGATGGAAAAGGCTTTTTCAAAGCCGGTAACACGATCAATCAGCGTTATATGCGTAGTGACTCTACATCGGTTACTGTAAAGATGGAAATTAAGGGAATGAGCAATGGACAGAAGGCGGGATTAGCTCATTTCAATGGTGGTAAGACTTATGCTTTTATAGCCGTGGTCAAACAAGAGAATGAGCTTCGACTGGAGTTCGAAATCAATGAACAGTCTGTAGAGGGTGAAGTATTTCCCTACGGTCAGGATTGTATTTATTTACGTACTTCCATGGGAGTGGAAGACAAAGCTACTTTTCAGTATAGTTGGGATGGAGTGACATTTTATAATTTGGGAGGAATTTATCCAATGACTTCTGCTAATTTTAGAGGAGATATGATAGGTGTTTTCACTTATAATGACTTGGCAGAGTCTGGCTTTATTGATGTAGATTGGTTTCATTACCGGGTTACTAATAAATAATAAGGATATTTTTATGGTAAAATTTGACAGGATTTGTATGGCATTGGTGTGTATGGTATGTTCATTGAATGTATCCGCTGATGATTTGAAATTGTGGTATAGTCGCCCGGCTACGGTTTGGACTGAAGCCTTGCCTTTAGGAAACTCTCGGTTGGGAGTGATGGTTTATGGCGGTGCGGGTAGTGAGGAACTTCAGTTGAATGAGGAAACTGTGTGGGGAGGGGGTCCTCACCGTAATGATAATCCAAAAGCTTTGGTTGCATTACCTCAAATCAGACAGCTTGTGTTTGAGGGGCGTTATCGAGAAGCACAAGAGATGGTGGCACAAAATTTTGAAACTCCGCGTAACGGTATGCCTTATCAAACAATAGGCAGTTTGATGCTTGACTTTCCCGAGCATGAGAAGGCTACGGATTATTATCGTGATTTGGACATAGAAAGGGCCATAGCAACTACACGTTATAAAGTAGGAGAGGTGACTTATCATCGGGAGGTTTTCACTTCCTTTGCGGATAATGTGATTATAGTTCGATTGACAGCAAATAAACAGGGAACTTTATCATTTACGGCTTCTTATAAATCTCCTTTGCAGCATGAAGTCCGTAAGTCGGGAAAAAGACTTGTGTTAATAGGGAAAGGAACAGAACATGAAGGTGTGCCTGGTGCCATTCGTGTAGAGACACAGACTGAAGTAAAGAATGAGGGGGGGCATGTGGTAGTGACTGGAGAGAATATTCAGGTGAATGGAGCTGATGCTGTAACTCTTTATATTTCCGCTGCAACTAATTTTGTGAATTATAAAGATGTCAGCGGAGATGCACACAGAAAGTCAAAGGCTTATTTAGATATTGCTTGTAAGAAAAAATATGAGCAAGCACGTGAAGAACATATAGCTTATTATCAGAACCAATTCAACCGTGTGAAGTTGGATTTGGGGACTTCGGAAGAAGCAAAAAGAGAGACACATCTACGAGTGAAACATTTTAATGAAGGAAAAGATGTATCGTTGGCTACTTTAATGTTTCAATATGGTCGTTATCTGCTCATCTCTTCTTCCCAACCGGGTGGACAACCAGCAAATTTGCAAGGAATATGGAATGATAAATTATTGGCTCCTTGGGACGGAAAATATACGGTTAATATCAATCTGGAGATGAACTACTGGCCGGCTGAGGTGACTAATCTGAGTGAGACACATTTGCCATTGATGCAAATGTTGAAAGAATTGTCGGAAACGGGGAGAGAAACAGCTCGTACAATGTATGGCTGTGATGGCTGGGTACTGCATCATAATACGGATATATGGCGTTGCACAGGACTTGTAGATAAAGCATTTTGGGGAATGTGGCCGAATGGAGGTGCATGGTTATGCCAGCATTTATGGCAACATTATCTTTTTACCGGTGATAAAGCTTTTTTAAAGGAGGCATATCCCATAATGAAAGGAGCTTCAGATTTCTTTCTTCATTTTTTAGTGGAACATCCCAAATACGGATGGATGGTGACTTGTCCGTCCAACTCACCGGAACATGGACCGGAGGGGGATGAAAAGAAGAATGCACCTTCTACTGTGGCCGGCTGTACAATGGACAATCAGATCGTTTTTGATCTTTTCTCCAATACTTTGCGGGCTTGTAAGATATTGGCGGAAGATGCTGCTTATGCCGAACATTTGCAAAAAATGATTGATCGTTTGCCGCCTATGCAGATTGGTAGATATAACCAATTACAGGAATGGCTGGAAGATGTGGACGACCCTACGAGCGAGCACAGGCATGTGTCTCATCTTTTTGGATTGTATCCGGGTAATCAGATATCTCCTTATACTGATCCTCTGTTATTTCAAGCAGCAAAGAATTCTTTAATTTATCGTGGAGATCAGGCTACGGGATGGTCTATCGGTTGGAAAATAAACTTGTGGGCGAGATTACTGGATGGAAATCGTGCTTTTAAGATTATTAATAACATGTTGGTATTGGTAGAACCGGCAAATCCAAGTGGACGCACATATCCGAATCTGTTTGATGCACATCCCCCTTTTCAGATTGATGGAAATTTCGGTTATACAGCAGGAGTTGCCGAGATGCTTTTGCAAAGTCATGACAATGCTGTACATTTGCTTCCGGCATTGCCGGAAGCTTGGCGAAAAGGCCGCGTTGAAGGATTGGTTGCCCGGGGAGGTTTTGTTACAGATATGGAATGGGATGGTGCACAGTTATCCAAGGTGATTATACATGCTCGTTTGGGTGGGAATCTTCGGCTACGCTCCTATGTACCTTTAAAAGGCAAAGGTTTGCGTGAAGCTGTAGGTGAAAATAAAAACCCGTTTTTTCAGGTGGAACGAATAAAAGAACCGCTTATCTCTAAAAAGATTTGTCCGCAGTACCCTTTGTTATATAGAGTGTATGAGTATGATGTAATGACTGAACCCGGGAAAAGTTATTGTTTTGAGAGAATATAACCCCCAAAGATATTCTCAATAAAATATATTTCATTTATTCGGAGATTTGTAGTAAGTTTGCTATAAATCCCCGAATAAATGACGCAGAGAAAGATTATACATATCGACATGGATGCCTTCTATGCCTCTGTAGAACAGCGTGATAATCCAGAACTTCGTGGCAAGCCTTTAGCGGTAGGTCATGCAGAAGAGAGGGGAGTTGTGGCTGCTGCTAGCTATGAAGCCCGGCGTTACGGTGTCCGTTCCGCCATGGCTTCGCAAAAGGCGAAACGTCTTTGTCCCCAACTCATTTTTGTACCTGGCAGGATGGATGTTTATAAATCCGTTTCCCGTCAGATACATGAGATTTTCCACGAATATACGGATATCATCGAACCTCTGTCTCTGGATGAAGCTTTCTTGGATGTCACTGAAAACAAGAAAGATATTTCCCTGGCTGTGGATATAGCAAAGGAAATAAAGCAGAAGATTCGGGAGCAGCTCAACCTTGTTGCGTCTGCCGGAGTTTCTTATAATAAGTTTCTGGCTAAAATAGCTTCGGACTATCGCAAACCGGATGGCTTATGTACCATTCATCCGGAACAGGCCCTTGATTTTATCGCCCGTCTTCCTATCGAATCTTTTTGGGGAGTGGGTCCGGTGACTGCAAAGAAGATGCATTTACTTGGCATCCACAATGGACTTCAACTACGGAAATGCTCTCTTGAAATGCTGACAGCCCATTTCGGGAAAGCCGGCGCACTGTATTATGAGTGCTCACGAGGAATTGACGAACGCCCTGTCGAAGCAATTCGTATCCGTAAATCCATTGGCTGCGAACGTACATTGGAACGTGATATTTCAGCCCGTTCATCGGTCATTATCGAACTATACCATGTGGCGGTAGAGCTGATTGAACGTCTTCAGCGAAAAGACTTCAAAGGCAACACGCTTACCCTGAAAATCAAGTTTCATGATTTTAGCCAGATAACCCGAAGCCTTACTCAATCGCAGGAACTCACCACCTTAGACCGGGTACTCCCACTTGCAAAAGAATTGCTTAAAAGTGTCGAATTTGAGCAACATCCAATCCGGCTCATCGGTCTTTCCGTCTCCAATCCAAAAGAGGAAGCCGATGAACAACACGGTGTTTGGGAACAGTTGAGCTTTGAATTTAGCGATTGGGATTGAAGGCGAAGAGGAAGAAATAGAGGAATGAAGAGGAAAGAATAGGGGATGAAAAAGAAGAGAATCAAAGAATGAAAAAAGAAAGAGGATTGAATATCCAAACAGATACTTTGTCTGAAGTAAAACAGATACTCTATTTTAAATAAAATAGAGCCTTTATTTGCCCTAAACAGAGCCTCTGTTTGGAATAAATAGAACCTTTATTTTCTCCAAAGGGAGCCTCTATTTTCTAAAACTGCATCTTTGTTTTTCCGAAATGAAAACCCGGTTTCCGTGTGACTTAAATTGTTTTTATAGTGACTTAAATTGTTTCTACAATGACTTAAATTGCTTTTATAATGACTTAAAAGCCTAAAATATAGCAATTAAGAGTACTATTTTTGAAGTATGTACTTTTTTGTCATCAGGTTCGTATGATTTACTCACCTCATTTTTTATCAGATACGTTATCTTTGCAATACTTAAATGAATGAAAATACCATGAATCGAATGAAACATTTATTTTGTGTTCTTTTACTAGCAGCTTTAGGAAGTTTTTCTTTCAAGGCAAGCGCTTACACCGAACGCAATATGCTGCAAAAAGCGGCAGACGAAACTACGTTGAAAAACGTGTTGGTAATGAAACAAGCATGGGTGCCTTATCCTGCTTATACAGATCGTGCCGCCTGGGATTCTTTGATGGGTCCCAATAAGCAACGCCTCATCGAAGCCGGTGAAAAACTCCTCGACTATAAATGGCAACTGATACCTGCCACTGCTTATCTGGAATATGAACGTAGCGGTAACCGTAAAATAATGGAAGTTCCTTATGACGCCAACCGCCAGGCACTTAACGCCTTGATGCTCGCCGAACTGGCCGAAGGGAAAGGACGTTTTATCGACCAATTACTGAACGGAGCATATATGAGCTGTGAAATGAATTCATGGGTTCTATCCGCACACTTGCCCCGCCAGAGTAGCAAACGTTCACTTCCCGACTTCCGCGAACAGATTATCGACCTCGGTTCAGGCGGATACGGAGCTTTAATGGCTTGGGTACACTATTTCTTCCGCAAACCATTCGACAAAATCAATCCTGTGGTATCCTTGCAAATGCGTAAAGCAATCAAAGAACGTATTCTCGATCCGTATATGAACGACGACGAAATGTGGTGGATGGCTTTTAACTGGAAACCGGGAGAAATCATCAACAACTGGAATCCTTGGTGTAACTCCAATGCCCTGCAATGTTTCTTACTGATGGAGAACAATAAGAATAAGTTAGCGAAAGCTGTTTATCGCTCCATGCAGTCAGTCGATAAGTTTATCAACTTCGTGAAATCCGATGGTGCCTGTGAGGAGGGAACCTCTTACTGGGGACATGCCGCCGGAAAGCTCTATGACTATTTGCAGATACTCTCTGATGGCACAGGCGGTAAACTGTCTCTGTTCAATGAACCGATGATTCGCCGGATGGGAGAATATATGTCCCGCTCATACGTGGGCAATGGCTGGGTGGTGAATTTTGCTGATGCATCGGCACAAGGCGGGGGCGATCCTTTGTTAATCTATCGCTTCGGTAAAGCTGTAAACAGCGATGAAATGATGCATTTTGCCGCATACCTGTTGAAAGGAAGAAAACCGTATGCTACCATGGGCAACGACGCTTTTCGTTCGCTTCAATCTCTACTTTGCTGTAATGAGCTGGCAAAAGCAACTCCGAAACATGATATGCCGGATGTAACCTGGTATCCCGAGACGGAATTCTGCTATATGAAGAACAAAAACGGTATGTTTGTTGCCGCTAAAGGCGGATTTAATAACGAAAGCCATAACCACAACGATGTAGGAACCTTTTCTTTATATGTAAATACAATTCCTGTGATTATTGATGCCGGTGTAGGTACATATACCAAACAGACGTTCGGCAAGGACCGCTATACCATCTGGACCATGCAGAGCAACTATCATAACTTGCCGATGATTAACGGAGTACCGCAGAAATTCGGGCAGGAGTATAAAGCTACCAATACCGTTTGCAATGAGAAGAAACGGATGTTCTCTACGGATATAGCTACTGCTTATCCGGCAGAAGCGAAAGTGAAAAGCTGGGTTCGCTCTTATGCTCTTGATGATAAAAAACTTATTATTGGTGATATTTATACGTTGGATGAGGCTATTGTTCCTAATCAAATGAACTTTTTAACTTGGGGCAATGTGACTTTCCCGTCAGCCGGAAAAATCTGCATCGAAGTAAAGGGACAAAAGGTGGAAATGAACTATCCGTCGCAGTTTAAAGCCGAACTGGAAACAATCAAACTGGATGATCCGCGCCTGTCTAACGTATGGGGCAAAGAGATTTACCGCATCACACTAAAGACTGAAGAAAAGAAAGTGACTGGTAAATATGGATTTGTTATTCAACAAGTGAAGTAGGATGAAATAGATTTTTAAAGCTAGAAAAAATAAAGTATAAACAATTAAATCACAGTAAGATGAAAAAAGTATTATTTGTCGGGCTTTTGGTCCTTGCAGGAGTAAGCGTAAGTGCGCAGAACCTGATAAAAAACGAAAAATTCGCCACTGAAGTAAAGACTAAAGTGACTAATGCCAACAAAGCTACCGCAGGAGAGTGGTTTATCATGAATAATGAAGCTGACGGTGTAACTACTATTGCCTGGGAAGAAACAGGAGATGCCAAATATCCGAATGCAATGAAATTGGATAACTCCGGTGCTGAAAAGAATCTCTCTTGGTATAAAGCTTTCCTGGGACAACGTATTACCGATGGTTTGGACAAAGGTATCTATGTTCTTACTTTCTATGCAAAAGCTAAAGAAGCAGGAACTCCGGTCAGTGTATACATCAAACAGACCAATGAGGAAAAGAACGATAATGGTAAGTACAATACTACTTTCTTCATGCGTAGAGACTATGACGCAGATGCTCAACCAAATGCTTCGGGCGCACAATACAATTTTAAAATTAAAGATGCCGGTAAATGGACTAAAGTAGTGGTTTACTATGATATGGGACAAGTGGTAAATGCTATTAGCAGCAAGAAAGCAAATGCTAACTTGGAAGTGTCTGATACAGACGATGATGCTGCTATTCTGAAAGATTGTTATGTGGCTATTCTTTCCCAGAACAAAGGTGGCGTTGTAGAAATCAGCGACGTGACATTGAAAAAGAAATAAAGAGCAAAGGATTTAATATAGTAGGTTAACAAAAAAATAGGGCAGTGAAGTAGTGATACTTCGTTGCCCTATTTCTTTTGTTATATGAATATAATGGAGAGTTCCGAATAAATAAATGTATGAAACAGTCAATCTCCCTTCGGGACTGATTTCATGCGATTTATTGAATACCGAGTTTCTTCTTCAGTTCCTTAGGCAGAGAATCTTTGTGTACCATCACACAGATTGTTTTAGCACGTACATAGCTTTCAGACATATTCAGATAACCTCCGGATTTGTTGCTTTCCGCTCCCCAGGAATTCTTGGTGATATAATATTTAGTACCATTCTGATCTTTCACAATGCCGGTGATGTGCATCAGGTGGTCGTCAGTTGTCACAAACTTCTCGTAACCATCCTGACGGATTTCCGGTGTTACGTTGATTTCCGGATAAGGATGCTCAAACTTGAACACTTCGTCCATTCGTTGATATTTGGGCATTTTCTCAAAACGGGCACGGTCGGTAGTCGAGTAATCTTTCACATCCTCCACTTGCGGGTTAATGGCGATTCCGTTCTTGAAAGAGAAACCCTGTTCGCTTACGTCACCGTCCCAACATACGGTATATCCTTTGTTTAGTGCATAGTCGATAACCCCGATCAGTTCGTCCAACGGAAGATTATACATCGGCTGGTTTTCCCAGTTGTCGGGAACTTCAGGCGAGAATGTCTCATAATAAGGCTTGTGAGTGAAACTAGTCAACTCAACGTAATCATCCATATTCAATCCCAGACTTTCTGTGAAAGATTGAGGAGTATATTCTTTTCCTTTATAAGTGAACTTTTCGGGAACCTTACCCAGATAAATATCGAACAGATTATTAATAAGCGCATCAAATTGCGGAGTACGCTTTTTAGATTCAATATTTGCGTCTACCAATGCTTTGAGGTAGCGTGACAATGCTCCGTGATTGTGGTCTTTCTTATCGCCCGGCAATCCGGTGTACACTTCTTCCGGAACGATTCCCGCTTTCTTATAAGCGTTTTTGAAAGTGTGTGCCAAACTTCCTTCACCGATACTTCCTTTACCACGACGGAGATAATTGTCCTCCATCTGATTCATGTACTTTTGGCGGACGATAAACATTTCCGAGAGATCATATTCTCCTTTTCCCATTCGGAGCAGTTCCGACTCCATGAAAGAAGCGGTGGCAAAGCACCAACAGGTTCCTGTGGAACCCTGATCTTTAACAGGCGTTGCTTGGTGAGATACAACGGTTGTGAACTCATAACCGGGTGTTTGTGCAAAAGAGGTTACGACCAATATGAGGAGCGCAACCGACATAAATAGCTTTTTCATAATGTGTTTTATTATCTTTCTTCTGCAAATGTATAAAAAAAGCGAGGATACTCGAAAGTTCCTCGCTCTATTTATTATAATTAGTGTGTTTATTTACATGGCAACCTGCTGTGACAGCAGTTTTTGAAGTTTACCGTTTAATGTTTGGCACATGGCACCATTTCCCATTGCTTGATAGCGTTTAATACGGTACTGTAACATCATAATTTTTTCATTTGCATTCTTTTTCATAATTTGTTTCCTCTTTTTTTGCCCTCCAC